>JGI24158J21664_10000992_pt1 | contig 29819 bp, 16 predicted proteins | sample Ectturendosymbi3_FD_21664 | JGI IMG/M metagenome (IMG submission 21664)
TCAAACCTTGTGCAGTGGATTTGATGAAAATTTTTATGGATAATGACGAAGCTGGTAAGAAATTGCAGCAAAGTCCTTTGCCCAATCACGTGATAAGCACAGAATTTCAGACACTAGCATGGATTTTCTTGACCAAGCAGTTTCCAGTATAAAGGCAAGCCCTGTTAGGATATCAGTTAAATTAGAGGAGTCAACTGATGTATCTAAAGTCTTATGTATCATGTCATCAACTTTCACGAATTAGTGTGACTTTCGTTGATCCAATCCCGTTTCTTGACTCATCATTGTTATGCGTACAGTAACACCTGTACCTCATAACATTTAGAACAGTTCATCATTATTTTATGTGCATCCTAGTTGTAATGCGTCGCTCCTGTGTGTACCTGTTAATCTTCTTGTTTGATATCTTACACGCTATTACAGAGCTTAACAGAGCTTGTCATTGCAGTTTATAGTGATTACTAAGGCAACCAATTTTTTGACCTAAAAACTTAAAATTTTGACTTTATGATTCACAAATTGTTACTTTATTTTGACCTATCAATTTCCTGCGTTTGCAATTGAAACGCGGAATACAAAGTATCAAAGCGACAGGTTAAAATATCTTTTTTTTAGGTTGAAATGGAACAAATATCAAAAATGTGAAAGACTCAACGAAACTTGAGGTAACAAACCATAGACGAAAATCAATCCAAACGCACAACAGAAATATCCAGTGTCAATAAATCTCCTGAAGTCACTGACAAGGTTTTACATTGTTCTAACTTCAACATCAAGTACTATATCACGCCTAACGTACTGTACTTTAATTAGTCTGGCAGTGGGCTAAACAAGTCGTAAAAAATCCAGTATTATATCAAAATTTCAACTAAACCTATAAAAGCATATCAATATCTGTTGTTGTAGCTTCAATAAAATATCGACAAAAAGAAAAAAATCTGTTCTGCAAGAAATTTTGACCTAATGGTAAATTTTGACTTTTTTTGACAAACTTTGGAGTCGCTCATGGTATCAGCATGAAATGTGGTTTGTTAGCGTTTTACAAACTTTAAAAAAGGCAGAAAATTTTTTACTTTATTGACTTTTGGTTGCCCTAGTGATTACTTCGAAGTCATTGCAGTGGGAATCGTTTTGACATTGCGAGCCAAAGGTAGAGCATATGTTAACTTGAATTGGTTTGCGAACTATTTATTTGTCTTTGAATCTTTGACTTGGATTACATATACTGCAGGCCTGGGATTTTGGAGTAAAACAAGGTTTGGGTTTCGGATTTGGATTAAATTTTGAAATAAAACTACTGGGTTGGATTTGGGTTTGAAAAACATAAATCCGTTCACCTCTGCAAAAAAACAAAGCAAAATATGAGGCCGGCTGTCATGATCACGACATATAAATACTACCTTTAAACCACGATAATGTGCCCAATATGTTGTGCACTGCTGGCCCTCCAGTGAAATGGAAAGACTCACCTCTGCCTCAGTGTTAGGTGGAACAGCTGATCCCGCAAATCTAGCATGACACCACTAGGAGGTACAGTCAACATAGAAAATTTGCGTCAATATTAATCATGTGTCACTGAAGCAAAAAACTTTTTTTATAGAAACTAGCCGGGTTTGTCAATCAGATGTTTGGAGATTTTGTAAAAATGACTCTGACTCGAGTCTCAAGTCGTTGATTGTGACTCGAGTCGAGTCACTCGGTAAAAAACGTGACTGGAGTCGAGTTTCTTCACAACATCGTTTCTCAACGTGACTCAAGTCGAGCCACGAAAAATCCTGACTCGAATCGAGTCCAGCCATTGACTCAAGTCACGCTTATCGCTGCAAACCTGGGGATTTTGTAAACTTGCATTTTATCTACAGCGCAAGTGAATGAAACAGCAACACCAACCCTTGCTGAAACACAATTCACAGGCTCGTAACCACGGGGCGGTGGACCCCCAAACTTTTTTCAGTGCTCTCCTAAAACCTTCAGAGGGCAATAAAAGTGTTTGCTCTTTTCATCTTCAGGTATTTCTAACGTTAGAAAATACGGATATTACGTGAGCATCGAAAGATTTGCCTGAGGCAGTTTTTAAAAGGAAAATGCTGTAGGTAAAGTTTACTAATGTTTAGGAAGATCAATAAAAAAAAGAATCGCGCCAAGAATGTAGTCATACAGAGGAGACCTTGATGCCAAGTTTGATTTTAAATTCCGATTAAAACGTTTACAATCGTTATAACAATCTTCTTTAGAGATTTTCATAAAGTTTTTAACAGGACAGCATAAATCAGAAATCTTCCTGAAATCAGTTTCAGATACGCTCAAGGATTGGTTTGGAGTTGGAATACACTGCAAGGACTTGTGAGGACTACAGGTTTATGCAGTTTTTTGCGTTTTTGACCTTGGTGACCGCTAAGACATTTCGAGAGACCGCAACTATTTTATCCACTGTAAACATTGAGATGGCCGTAAAGCAAGGTTTCAGCTCGTAAGTAAACACCTTTATCTAACACCGGGTTTACACCAAATTTTTACAGTTGTCCTCACGAAATAACATTCTTAAAAATATCAACACTTGACAAAATATAAGCATGAAGTGTAAAATACTTCACTAGTTTGTCACTGACCAGGTTTGATTAGAGTTTGCTTGTTTGTGATATAATTAAAAAGCGTGAATAGCACGCGACGTAGCCTATAGACGCAGACAAAAACTTGTTGGTCACATGGCGCATGCATTAATGCGGATGTTGGCGTAGTTTCAATTTGTGATCGTGAACTAAATCTCTTCAAGTGCATGAGCATTTCTTAAAAGTTTCCACGTGAGTCGGAATAGCATAAATAATTGAACTACGAAAATACAAGTCTGTTCACAACGCCTCACACACCGTTGTTTGTAATTGCATGCAAACAAAGTGGATACCACTGCACGGTCTGCATGAACAAAGTTTAAGAGAAACACTAAAGTCTTAATGTAATTTCAGGGTCATATTCTTGAACAAATGCGTAGTGCGAGTTTCACAATCTTGAAGAAAATTAATCTTGAGATTTTATTCTGAGACATTGTATCGTAGGTTAGTTTTTGGTGGTATTTTTTGAGTGCGTTTGAAATTTATTTAGACAGCAATATTTAGTGCGTTCCGTGCGCAATACACTAGTGGCGGATCTGTTGTGGCAATTTGGGGAGGTTGCCACACAAAATGAAATCACAAAAACTTTTATACAACGGCTATACGATTCTTTAGATTCAAAAGCGTTATTTAAATAAAGTTTTAACTATGTACGCTCTGTTATACTGATGCCACTCAGACGATGGTTTTATAGCCCAAAATATATTTATGGTATTTTAACAGTAGTGTGGATTTGCTTTTCCGCTTTAAATTTTGAAGGAAAGGATAAGCAAACTTAGGAGACTGCTAACATTTTTTCATTCGGCTGAGCAGGTTTACATACTATTGTGGTAAACAGAGTGTTTTCTTGTCATTTTGTGAAATTTTCATCAGAAAAAAATAGCTTATATTGACAGTAGCAAGTCAAATCTTTGTTTTGGTAGAGCGTTCCGTCACTTTTTTACGCCAAACTATTGTGCACAAGGAAGATTCTTTGCAAGAGGAAGAATATTTCAACCACGCTTTCCACTGACGGTTTACCTAAGCGGTTTATTTCCTTATGAACCACAAAATTATTTAAATATTTGCAGATTGAAAGAGTTCTTTGGATGATGTTTGTGGGAACGACGATACTTTCCATAGCGCTCTTCATTTACTCGTTGTTTATTTCGAAGGAAAGCCTCCAACTCCTCCCAGCCACGCACAAGCCAAGCTACACATTGCATCATGCAGGGAATCTGAAGAAAGTTTCAAGATGTTTTCAGAAATGTGTGGAATGATTCGAAATCTCTTTTCAAGTCATGTGCCTTCGTTGTCGTGCTACTTGTATTTGGAGCATCGTATCCCATCCAACGGACTGATAGTTTGCTTTTATCTTCCTTGTTGCACCAAACCTTTACTACAGAAACTCAGTTGAACAAGCGCGCCGGAGTGGCTTTGACCATATCATGGGTTGGTTTTACCATAGGAGCCTTTGTAGCAGGGCCAGGCGGTAATATCTAAAACTAAGAGCTACAAACGTGTGGTGGTAGCAATCGTGATCTCTCTTGTAATCAGCTGCGCTATGTCCACGGCTGGAATCTTGTACGGCGTACGCAAACATGCGAGTAATTTGCGCCGCGACCGTTTTGCAAGGGTTGATTCCCGGCTTCGCCATGACATCGATGTACGAGCTTCTTGTCGAAATTACTTATCCCCGTTCGGATATGTTCGTGTCGTTGCTAGGAATGGGTGCTTTGGGCGTGTTTCGACTGCTTTATCCAATCGTCAATAGGTTATTGCTGAATACTGCGGGGCCCACAGCCTCTGCTCTGTTTCCTCTAGCAGTATTGTTTTTTGTCACGCTGGTTTCAGTCCTTACGAAGATGGAGTACAAGCGACAACAAGCCAACGAGGAAAACAGTCACTTGTTAAAATATTGGCACGATGGCAAGTTACCCAGAGTTATTTTCTGGTGTTGTTTGTCTGGTTCACTTTTGCTGGCAGTCAGTGAACACTGACTATAATAATCATGCGTACTGGTACGCGATTTATGATAAAGACTGCGATTTTGCAAGCTCTGTGTTTTTGCCAGGTTTCACTTACTGCGCCTGTTATGTTGTTTTCGGCGACTTCCTGTTGCAACATATTCCAATACCACAGGAAGAACAACACACACGACTATGTTGCGCGATTACCAGCAAAAAGAAAACTGATGCGATTGCTTCCATTTTATTTTTCAAGATTGTTTTGAGTGCGGTTTCAATTGCAATTCTTAAATTTACAAAGTTACAAATACACTTACATGCAAAGTTAACAAACAGTTTATTGCATAAAGTAACTGCAAACATTATTGCTAGTATGAGTGCGTTTCAACTTTAATCTTTGTTTTTTCGCTGCACAGTTTCCACTAACGGTTTGATTAACTTTTTTACTTCAGCTGTCAGACACATTTCTTCCACTTGACGATACTACGCAGCATTGTCGGCGTTTACGAAATAGTTGCCAATTCACAAACAATCCTGTGGTGATTACAGCTGACTTCACATGGAATGAATTGAAGTGCGTATAAAACTTATGTTATCTGTACCATGTCGTGATGGGAAATTTTTAAGGAAAATAAAAACGCTCTCTGTTCTTATTTTCAGCCACAAAGAGTATCGTAAAAGTTAATCATGTAATTCTGCAATCATGATCTTATTTGCGCCCTATCATGTCAAAGTGGCAGTAGTTTTGAAACACGTTTTAAGACAAAATTAAACTTTGAGGTTTGCTATTTTAGGTAGCGCCTAAAATGCAAGTTGAGCTGTACTTAAAACATTACCAAACAGAAAATCACAGTTTTTACAGTGACGTTCAAACATGCTTAGCAGAATTAGATAATTAAATTTAATGGGCGGCACTTACGTAAACTAATGAGATGTCAACCCTGTTTTGACAAATATCATCCCCAGAAAAGTTTTTGTAATCACGGTAAGCGTCGTATTTCCGAAAACGCACAGTCGATGACTAAAACGTACGAGGATGTTGGTTTCAGCTTATTTGAAAATGAAATGGATAGAAGAGTCACGAATCCCATTTTGGAAGTTAGGCTTCAATTACTGGTAGACCACTCAAACAGCCTCATGTTTATAAGTCTGACATTGTACCGATATTATAGCAGTTCATGTGGTTAACAGTAACATTGATTTACAATCAATCACCAAAGCTTAGAAACACGGGAAATGACGCAAGTTAAAGCATTTGAAATAGTTATTGCGTCGTTGGTCTGACTGAGCTGGTTCAAGCTAAAGCTTGCTAAACTGTTGTCTAAAATCGTATGATCTCATTTCTTACAATAGCAGTTTTCTGAGGCTTACGTTTCCGGATATATTTCTTGCTGATTGAAGGGGTAACTGAAAATTTACGCACCAATTTTAGGAAAATCACGAAAACAAATCAACGACAACTTTGCTTTGATTTCAGCTGGTGAAAAAGTAGTGCTGACGTTATGAATTCACATATGGTCTCTTCTCTGCTATTCAGTTTAGTATTTCTTTCGCCTAAAGCAGTGATACCCATTACGCTCCCGCGTGAAACACGCAGTTTTCAGTGTGTAACAGTATGCAACCCTTACTGCCTTCATGCAAAATCAATATATCTCTGCCTTTCAGGAAATTAGCTTCTTGTAATAACAGGTCAATGAGGTCGAATCTACAATCTTAGTTTCTCAGTTTGTTTCGAAAAAACAAACTCATCAAAAATCTTTATGCTATCTTTTGAAGTTGACGTTTATCGATGCCAAACCTGCATTGAAAGCATAGCACAACACAAAATCAAGTTGAATAACAGCACTGCTTCTACCAGAACCACTGCGTAAAAGTTTGCCCTGTGAACCTGGGTGACTCTGGCTTTTGCCTTGGTGCTTAAGAACCACTGATGTCTTCGCATAACCTTTGAGGTTATGCAAACCTTCAGTGATTGCATGAGCAGCTTGTTGATCAAGATGCACTTGTTAGCACTGGGTGAAGTGCTGGTTGCTGTCTAAATACTATTGGCGTCAATAAAACTGCCTGTTGCTTAAGTTTTCTAACTACTGGCCTAAAGATCTTGGAGTAACGTGAAGCATGCAAGAAGTTGATCAGTTCTTAAGCAGCAGATCTGTGAGTGAAATATCGGACGCAAGCACCAGCGCAAGCCAGGAGCCGCGGAAAGTCTATACCCGTCGCTGGTTGATATTATGCGTGGTGTCCGTAACAACAGCCCTCAAAAGCTTTAATCAATCCAGTTTTGGTACAGTTAACAATGTCTACGCCAAGTACTTCTATGTTTTAGGCTGGCAAATAGATTGGTTTAGTGTTGTTCAGTCTGTGATCTACATGGCACTTTCTCTGCCCATGGCGATCGTGATGAAAAACGTTAGTCTTCGGCCTGTGGTATGCCTTGGTACTAGTGCTGTCACATTAGGTTACGCTCTGACAGCCGCAAGCCTCATGAACAGAGCAGGTTATCCTCTGATGGTCATCGCTCAAGCTATAATGGGCTTCAGTTCCTTGCTGCTGTCAGCCATTCCTCCCGAAATTGCTGCGGTTTGGTTCCCATCACACGAAGTGGCAATCGCAGTGTCAGTGCAAGTGCTTGCCCAAGGATTCGGGTCCGGCTTAGGGTGCGCAATGCCTCCCTTTCTGGTGACAACTCAAATGGAACCTTTTCAGGTACGATACAACAATGGTCATGTCATTTTTTAATGAGTTTCAAAATTTTTATTATGTGTCAAAAGTCGGTTGCTTACGCCACAGCTGAGGTGAAGAGGGGATGCATCAACCTAAAAGTGGTTTCTTCTGAACAGCAATCAAAACGCAGTTTAGGGCAATGACCAACTATGAGAGAAAAAATTCAATGACAACAATAGAAACTAAAGAGACACCAGTGAAGAAGGCGAAAAACTATCCTTGAAAGCTGTTTCCTGAAAACTTCTCTCTGACTTAAAGAACGCACACTCTTGACTGTGGATAAATATTTGAGCTTGCGCAAAATCAGAGAAAAATGTAGTTATGTACCAAATATATTTTTGTGTATAGGCTCATCGTCGCAGTAACATTGCCTGCAACACATATACAAGCGAATTGCAGTTTTCTATTGCGTGGGTCAAAGCAAGAGTGACCGAGAGATAACAACCAAGACAAATTAACGGTTTCCTGAAGAAATCCTTGACGCCTTTACAATGGCTCTGCTGAGCGAGAATGGTCCGTTAATGTCATGCACTTCGTCAATATGCAGACTTGGTTCTTAAAACATATTTTCCATTCTTGTCAAGTGGGTGTTCCAAAGTGTGTTCATGAATGCTCCGGCTGCTGCCGTCGGAACCATGTTTGTAAAATCAGCAGAGGGATTTTTAGGGTGTTTGTAGATAAGCTGATTCTTTTTTGTAGAGGTACTTGTTTAGCAAAATGTTTTGTATGTGCAGAAAAATTATTTTACATTCTGTTGCGGTGAGTCACTAAAATCAGTGTAGTGTTATTAATCGTTGCACGGGTATTGGATCGTAGGCTTCCGGTTATAAAACCATATCCACTTATCCGAATTTCTGGTGTAATTGAAGAGATTTACGATAATTTTTTGACAAAAATTTGTTCTTAGAGCGTTTTCCGATTGATGCGGATTTGAGGAAGAGCTTTTTCTTTTTAAGCTTTTTCGTTGAAATAGAAAGCGCTTTCATACAAAAACCAAAAAATTTTTGGCAAGAGTCAATGCCAAACACAAATGTATTAACTGACATTCTTATTCACCTGCGATGCCAATCAACCGAAAGTTCGAACATCACGATCTGCTGAACTTTACATTTCACTGGCTTCGCTGGGTACTGATAATTATCAGTTTGGCAGTATAATAAAAATTTGATAATAACAATTTGGCAAATTACAAATTGCCAAATTCAGAAAGGAGTGGCGCATTTCAAATCTTTCTCGCTCATAAAAACCATGCAATCGGTTGTGCTTTTTCACATCAAATCAGGTTTCTTCTTGATAAATGAACTTACAGTGTGAAGGGAAAAATAAAATAGTGAACACCTGACGTTTGCAAAAAATAATCTGGGCATAAAAACGAAACTCTCACGTTGCTATATCTCCAGCTAGAGCAGCGGTTCTCAAGTGGGGGTTCTCGCACCCCCAGGGGGTGAGAGAAGTGACTTTATGGGGTGAGAACTTCTCTGATAATAATACGAAAAACAATACATCAAATGGTGCAAGAGATGCAAAAATTATTTTTCTTTCCGGATGGGGTGCGGGCTTCAAAACGAATTGAGAACTGCTGAGCTAGAGATTGTTCGGTGGGAGAAGATAACTTCTACAAACAAACGTTTATTTCATTCAGGAAGAAAATCAGAGTAGTAAGTCTTAGCCCCACAGGTTTTGTTCTCAATTTGTCGTTGTGGAAGAGAACATAAGCTCATTCACCGATGTTTTCACAGGAAAGGGATGAAAAAAGCCATTTATTTTTAGCAATATCAACAAACAATATTCTTTCACAACATGTTCGTAGCCTGATCTTAAGGTTTGTGGGGAAAAATAAATTTTTAGGGGCCAAGATTTTTGTTTTTATTATCTGTTTAAAACAAAATTTATTGGGCACAACAAAATTTTGGGGGTCTGGCCTCTGAATGTCTCCCATTGCTACGGCCCTGTTTCACACTAAACATCGTCGTTTATGATGTTGGCAAAAGTTGCCGATTTTCACAAAAGCGTTGCTAATGTTAAACAAAAACATGTAGTATACCATATTTTTATTGTGTGCTCTTACGGCTGGGGTAAGAATGTAATTTTATGTATATCAAAGCATAGACGCCACCATCGACTGATATTTTCACTGTTTGCTTTTACATCTAGAATTATACTTTTTGAGCACATCATGGCACAAGTGTCATATCATTTTCGTTCAAAGAAATTAAGTATTCAAAGATTTCAGCTGTGTGAGAAGTCGGTGTAGAAACATTGAAAACAGAAAATGCCGAATTATTTTTTCGAATGACTTCATATCACTCGGGCACAAAATTTGAGTAAGTTTCTGTCTTGCTTTTTTATCAAAATTTTGAACCTTTTAGCACTTTTTGCATGAAGCAACAATTTTGAAATTATTTTGTGTTTTCATTATTACAACGATTTATGTTTTTACTTTGTGCTCATCACTGAAACTGTTTAATTTCCTTTTTTGTGCACGTTTTCCTTATTTTTTAGGTCAGAAATGTAATGGCTTCTTTATACGGAGGACTCATGGTAGTGAATGCAGGCCTATTTGTTTATTCAGTTGCTTTTTTCAAAAGTCGACCACCGACACCCCCGAGTGATGCACAAGAAAAAGTTGTTTTGGCTCAGGACGTTGTCACAAGTGACGTGCAAACGTTACTCAAAAGCTTTTGGTCCACGGTGAAGTTGCTCTGTTCACTTCCATCCTTTGTCGTTGTCTGCTTCATCTTCGGAGCGTCGCCTGCAGTGATCAAAACCAGCACCATTCTGCTGTCATCTATGCTGCAGAAAAGATTCACTAGCCATACCAAATTAAACAAGCACGCTGGTTTAGCCCTGGCAACAGCCTATGCAGCTTACAGCTTGGGGTCGCTGATCGCCGGACATATTGTCACGAAATTTCCGTATTACAAGCAATTGGTAACCTGTTGCGTTGTTGCTCTCTTTGGCACCTGCTTGCTGACAACAATTGGTATAGCTTGTGAAAACATATATGCAATCTATGCGGCTATGCTACTCCAAGGCTTTTCACTGGGCATCGCCGGTACTGCAACGTACGAACTTTTGGTGGAAATTACCTATCCTGAACCAACCACGTTTGCTTCGCTTGTGGGAATGACACTCTTTGGCATATTTCGCTTGATTTACCCCATTGCAGGCAGGGAGTTGTTGGAACGAGTTGGACCAATAGCATCGACTTCGATTCCGTTGATAACAACATTCTTGCTTTTCATATCTATTCTGTCTGTTACAACAGATTATAGACGCCAATTAGCCAACGTCGAGAGCCAAAGACTATTGGAATAAGAAGGCATGATAATGAGACAGCGATGAACTACTGTTTTCGGAACTGTAAAAAATTATGGTGAATAAAGTTACTTTTGAAGATTTCAGGGGGTCGATCGCCCCACTCGTCCCCTCCTGGATCCGCCCCTGCTGTTGCAGCGATGTGGTAAAAAAACTTTAAAGCATTACTAAATTCATCAAAAAACAGCAATATTGAAACCTCAGTAAGTCAAAATCTAAACAACCATAAAAATTTTCAAAAGATGAATATTAATCTTATGGGTAAAGTGATGAATGCCAACTTCACAAACTTGGGCTAAACCGTTATGCTGGAAAAGATGCTTTTTGATGATCACATCACCAATGCTAACCCCACTGTGTGCTTATATCTTAGTGGTCTTTTAAATGTGTATTTAAGCCATGGTAAAATTCCACAGCAATGCATGAGAACAGTTATTGAGCCAATTTTCATAAACAAGAAAGGTGACATAAGTGATGCTGGTAATTGCAGACCTGTTTCTCTTACAATTATCTCCAAAATATTTGATCATTACATTTCATACTGCATTTCGCCATTTGTTGCCCCCGCTGAAAACCAGATTGGCTTTAAGCAAATATGTTAGCGAATCACCTAACCTTTGCTGATGATACAGTATATGTGTGTTTGGTAGTGGTCTTCAACGTCTTCTGAATATTTGTTGTGGTTATGTTGTTGAAGAAGGAAAATTTTTGATTGCAACAAGACAACCAGTGTAGTTTTTCACATGAAATAGCCTGCAATACCAGTTGTATTCCTGAATGATATAGCCTACATGTGAAATTTGCCGAGCAAATCAAATATTGGGGTNTACTAATACACATGCCTCTGACAATGGCACTTGAATGCAAGTGAAATTGCTTCATTCTATAGCATATAAGCTGGAGGCACCTTTGCACAGTCCTCGACTACAGTTAAAACACTGTTTTGTGCCTATTGCATGCCAANTTATGCCTGCCAATTGTGGTGCAGGTACACGCAGTCTGTTATTAAACGCCTCCATATTTCATTCACCAATGCCTGCATAGCTTTGCATTACATCAAGAGGATGTAAGCGTTCGCCCACATCAAGCTATTTGTTTCGTCAGGACACTTGATGACTAGATCAGAAAAAACTTGTATGCTTTTATTCAACGATGATCGTCTTCATCCGGTTTTTTTATCCACTCGCTCCAATTGTCTGATGCTTTTGACAAATCTACATTTTTCGCCCGCTATGTAACCTTCTTGTATTTCGATGACCGATAACGTTAACTGTTGGTACTTTTATTTTGTTTTTGTTTTTCAATAATGAATACGTGTACCAATTAATACCTATCCTGTGACGCATTGTGACTAATCACCTTTGAACCCTTGTGTTCTTTTAACTGACCCTTGTGATATGGACCACGTGCCTGAAGCCCAACACGTAAACAAAAGAAACAAATTACTCTCAGGTCCACTCTGGCCTCCGCAGTGGTGACGTTGGATGGAGCTCAAGCTATTGATAAAGTAGTGTTTTTAAGAGCAGGCTGATCTATTCAGCCATGCAACGCAATCAGTCTAGGTATAGGGAACCGATAAGTAGGTCAGATGGGAAATATTTTTCTGTGGCTGCCCATGCGTCTGGACAAGGGCCAACTACTTTGGCGCAAGCAAGCGTTGATGGGCGCCGCTGGTACCATTCATGGCCGTAGGACACTGGTACCATTCATGGCCGTAGCCACGGTAGGGCCAAGGAGTCCATGGTTCCACAAATTTTTAGTATATCTTGTAATTTTGTGCTTTGATAGGCGGTGTCCCAAACAAAATACTGTTGCTCNCTTAAAGTCACAAACCCCCCCCACAATTTTGGTTTGGCTACGCCACTGGTGACACTCCCCGAAAAAAGTAGAAAAAGCGAGTATAACGAAACTGAACAAATAAATTATTTTTGATCTTGATCAGTGGGTCAAAACCAGATATCAACTTCAGAAGACCCTGATCGCTCTCTGAAAAGAGTTTAGCACACACACCATGAAAGACCTTTTATCCACACCACAAGCTTTACGGTCAAGTTCCCCGAACAAGACACGATGAACAAGCCAGGTCAGCGAAATTCCAGGTTAATTACGGCGAGAAAAACAATGGAAGCAAGAAACCTTGTGACGCGTTTAGTTTAACAACTTTTTTCGCTGGTGCATGAGGTACAACCGCTCATGAAGTCAACTTACGTGCAACTCAAACGCCGCGGGTCACGTCCATTCAGCTGTGCTGTCCGTTTCGATAGACAAACAGGATATCCAAAATTTAGTAAAGTGAAACCACGCTCACAGTAGACAGCCACTTGATTAACCACGAAATGTTGATGGATGACCGGTGTTCACAAGAGGATCGCAGTCCATGATCCATCACGTGTGCTTTCCGTGCCATCGTGTTTCAAAAGAAAAACATGCAGTGGTTAGCGTCTTCAAAAGCCCCCCTGGGCGAACAAAGCGAGTGTAGTCTGCTAAGCACAGTGGCACTCCTGCAGCTTGCAGATGGTTGGAAAAGTCGATGGCAACGATGACGAACATCGGAGGAGTGATGGGCTACCAGCGGCATGACCACACAACACGTGCGAGAAGTGTCAGCGCTTTCCTCGCAATGGGGTGAGGGTCGTTTGGTGTCTCGGAGCAGCCTCTTGAGCAACAAATTCGTCCAAAACACTCTGTAAAATCGTTTCACTGTTGAAAAAGGTCTTCTTCGTGCGGTTGGATCCTTCAGTTTTTATATTATGCATAAACACTACAAAACTGACAAAACGTCCGTATACCTGGACTCCGCGCAGAGTTGGTCGCAGGCAGCAGTCAGGGTACCAGCATCTTAGCATGAGAGCGTATAGCGCATCGGGAATGTACTCAGGCTTACGTGGCCGAAACCCAGACTGTACCTTGCGTGAAATTTCCGAGACGATCAAGCCTGCAGCAAAAACAAAGATAAGAAACAAGTGGCCTTGTAGGGCAGGATAACGTTGTGCCTTCCTTTTCGTGTTTAAGTTATCTGGTGGGACTAGGTATACCCTCATTTTTAAGAAAAGAGAAACACTTGTACGTGGAATGCTGCTTTTTTCTTAAAAAAGTATTTTTTCTTCCTAAAGAAATATTTACGCGATTTTTTGCCACTGCACCTCTAAATGACATGGAAATCCCAAAAATATTGATTCATCTGAATTTAGGCGATGGCAGAGCTAACGCAGGCTTAAATAAAGAACATGATCTGTTAGTTTGAAAAAAATCAGGCAACATTTTCTTGGCATAGAAATGGTTTCTTGGATCTGAATGATTTTACCTGCAAACGGTGGTTCTCCATTCGTGAAAACTTCCACCATAAAGCATGCCAGAGACCATACGTCCGAAGCCGTGGAAAATGTTTGTGTCGTAAGGCACTCCAGCGCCATCCAACGGACAGATGTTGGTCGAAAAGATAAATCATCTTGAAGACAAAAAAGTTAAAGAATAAAGGGGTTGAAAAACTTTCTTGCCCATGTTTTCCTATTTTTATTTGTGCAACATAGGCTTTCACATATAATCTAGGATTTTTTCTGTGGCTTTTGGATTCTTGCGAGATTCTTTTTCTATTTGTTCACTGAATATCCTTCATAAAAAAACAAACCTAGAAAGAAAGGCGAATTTTATGCGTTCCTTTCACATAAAACTTGCCCTACTGAGACGGTAACAAGAAAAACAAACAAGAAAACATAGAAAAGACACGGTACTTTGAAGCGTTTGAAGGATGAAATAAAGTCGTAGAATATAACCACGTTTTTCCACTAGTTCAGTTAAAATTCTTTCAAACATTGAATATCACTTGGTGCTTTTCAGACTTCATTCTTGAGCCTTCACCCGAAGCACCTGTAACTGTTTGTCACGATAATGTGGTGTTTCAATTCTTCTCCGATTTACGTGGAGATCGTGTGAGCTGTGATACGTTTTGATATTGAGAAATGATGATTTCTTTAACACACTTTTGCTTCTTGAAGCATTGCAACTGAAGGAAAACGCCTTCAAATGTAACTCTGTCCAATCGTCGTGTTATTTTCAACTTGTCAATATTTTTGCAATGCTCAGTCAGTCATCAACATGCCGTTACGTTTTCACGATACCTTCTTGCTCGCGGTACTTTCCCGTCTCGTCCATCTTTCGAGCATGCCCAAAACCAGATAGCTTGCAGTTCAGGCAGCTGTCAACGAGAACATTTGACGCCTTCACGTTTCTGTGAATGTATCTCATCACGGAAACGTGTTGTAAAGCGGAAACAACCTGTTTTGAGAGAAGCAACAAAATGATACGCGGCTGGAAAGCTTTGTGTGGCCCTCTATAAACGTGACTGCAGTTAGAACTTTGTAAATGCTCAGAATTTTTTTGCAAAGGAATTTTCGAGAGTGAAGTCGACAGAAAACGCGCAGTAACATGCCACAACCCAATAGTAACCTTAATGACAAAGACTTTGACAAAAACTAACATGTATTTCCTTACAACTTTTTAATTAAGCTGTGCAGCTATGTCTGAGCGTTTTGTGACGATGATGCGCGAGATCTGTTGCACATGTCAACGCTCGGTTAAAAGCAAGTGAACGAATCAAACAGTGACCTGCACGGTTTAGCGAAAGAAACTCTGCATTGTCAAAATGCCAGTAAACGAAAATCGTCAAACTGCTCAGAAACAAACAATAAATAAGTGTTTTGTTTCTTTCTTAGTCTGCTACGTTTCGCGCAGTGTTGCTGTAAAAGCAAGCGCGCGTGATATTCACCACCACATGCGTTCAAACTCCTCCGTCCTAACTTTTGCGCTGTAAACATCCCACTCGAGCAAAACTTCCATTGTAGCCGGCTTCCTGGAATACGTTGGTGTGATCTCTCTCAAAACTAAGAAAACAACCTTTGGTGCACACAACCGTGGGCGTCGGAAGGGGGCCTAGGGACTAAATCCCCCTGAATTTTAAAAATCTGTATTTTCCTATCACATTTCTAACAAAAAAAGGTTGTTTTCTTAGTTTTGAGAGAGAAGAATGAAATTTCACCACTTTTGACTCCCTCTCGAGAAATCTTTTCGGCTACCTCCGGAAAAATCCGCTATTGGCCCCTGCCCTGGAAAAAACTTCCGACGCCCATGCACACAACACATGCACACAACACATGCACGCAACACATGCACGCAACACATGCACGCAACACATGCACACAACACAGTCAAGCTTTTCGGTACCTGTGAAGTCATTCGCATACGGGCGAAAAAAGGCACCTCGTAGCTGCCTGTATTCAGCAGGTAGCTGAGGAGATCCCGGTTCGAACAAAACTTGAGTATCAACTGAGGTGGTCGGGCATCGACCTGCGCATAAAAATCGGTTGTAAGTATATCCGATAATTTGCACTAATTATAATTAGTGTACTGCAATGCTTATCACTTATGTTGTTGTTGTTTTTAATGAGGTTGTGTTTAGCACAGTGACACAGCGACGCACGACAATCATATTGATGAAGCTGGTTAACAACAACTAAAAGCTCTAGTTCAAGGTTTTCTGTAGGCTGTGGAGGAATCAGCCGACTGGGCTCAGCTTTCATCTTTTAGCGACGATTCAAACTTGCGCGTATCAGTATTCAAGTAACTACTCTCCACATGTAAGGCAAGCAAGGAATCTATCTGCAAATTTTTAATAGGGAATCGATTTCACGTAACACTACGCATCGTCAGTCCTTGAATCTTATTCAAATAGAGTCTATTTGAAAAGATTCCTTGCTTGTCTCACATGTGGAGAGTAGTTACTTGAAGCAGGTTAAATGCATTTAAATGTGGTTATCAATGACGCATCTTAATATCTAAACACGTCAGCTTAATGTCGAAAGCTTTTCAAATGCCATAAAATACAAACAAAATTTGTTTATGTGAACCCGCGGTTCAGGAAAAGTAAAACTCTCTGGTTTCACGGTTAGAGAGAAGCAATATAAAAAAATTACGGCTTTATGTTGTTTTGACATCACAGCCATTGTGTCGCTCAATTGGCGAAGTAATTGTTGTTGACACCCTGGCTCTTCTTGTCGTGCATTTTACTGTAAGTTGCGCAGCCTTTAGTGTGCTAGTTTTGCTACTCTCTTCATTCGAAATCTAACAACCGAGCTCGGGCATGTGCATAAACATACATTTTATGCAAACAAATGGATTTGCGCGTGTGCATGGGCGCGTGCTTACGCGCGGGTGTGTATGGTATATGGAAGCTGGGAGCGCGCATGGATCAGTCTATTTCAAATGAAAGTTTTATAAATCAGTGGTCTTTCTTACTTTTCAAAACAATCGGCTCCGATGCGCGGAACTGTAGGAGTTGCGATTTTTACACGGTGCGGTAGCAGTAATTATTATCTCTATGGTGGCACAGAACGATACTTCGTCGAGGCTTTTAAAGATGATCTTGAATTTTTTACGCATAGCTTGCTTTTGCTACAATAACAGATTCTAGCTGGATTAATCTATAGACAATTTTTCAGATTTATTTTCGTGGTAAGTAAAATTAATATTTCCATCCTGCTCCTGATGGACTGACAGGAACATGTCCATCGTTGAAACCTCTCCGCTCATTTCTGTTCAACGCTAATAAATTCAAGCACCACAAATCATCCTTCGAAATACTCGGTTTCACACACACAAGCCAGAACTATGGGCAAACATCACCGAAAAATTCTAAAAGTTGTTGATAAACTCCAAGCTACGGCACTTTTCATATTGTTCTTTCGTTAACACCAATTAATGTAACTCATGGAGTGATCTTTAATATGCCCGAAAAGCTTTTTTTATTCTGATCTAAACATTATCGTTTTCTTTACATGTGCTTTAAACCTGTATTCCCGGTCGATGAAAAAGTCTTATCACTTACCACACCAAGAACAGGAATGATGTCCTTGTGCCGCAGTAAATGCAAAGCAGTGGCTTCCTCTTGGAAGTGAACACTGGAGACACGTTTTTCTTTGATCGCGACGTCAGCTCCGTAAAGTGTAGCTTGGTCAAACAAGAACAAAACCAAATATGATGAAAGTTTCAACACCCGTTTACGTGTCTCGGTTTACTTTCGTCACCAACATTAAGCATTTAACGTTCACTGGTGTTTTTGAAAACTTACTGCACCACATGGTATGAAAAGTGTTTATTTTTGACGACCCAGTCTACATACATTAGAAAAAAAAGTTTTGCTTATAGCTTTTTTCAAGAAATAACCGTTACAAGGAACGCCGCCACTTCTAAGTCAATATTCTCCAAAGACAACAATGTCAGGTTCTTTTTCATTTATTGACTCTAGATGGTATTTTTGGGAACATTTGTATAATGTTTTTTCTAAGACCACTTGCAATAACGTTTGGTATATTTACTTTTGTGCCGAAGTACAAAATAGAGAGTGACACTTTTTATTCCACTATGAAAGGGTTTAGCGATCCAAACATTCGATATCATTTTACCAACAAAGTATCTTCATCAAACTTTTGATAAAATTTCAGCTTACTGTTAAATTGCGGCAATTAAATTAACAAATTTATGTACTGTTATGTTGTGACAACTAAATTTGTCTATTGTAGTGTTACAGTACATAGAGGCTATTCAATAAAAAATCTATGGCTGAAGATACGTAAGAAGCTGAACATGAGTAGCACTGGAGAGCGCTTATTGTAAGAGAAGTTTTAGCGAATGAAATTTGTAATATTTTGTTCTTTCATCAGAATTTTCATCTACAATCGAGAAATTTTTTTCCGAGCAAACAAACGACAAAATTTACACCTTTCCACAACTTTCCGAGTTCTCCACTGGCTATAAGGGATGTTAGCATAACGTCATCCTTTCTAATACGATTCAGGTCTCCTGGAAGCACAACAGGGCGTGGACAAGGAATTCGCAACGCACAAACCAAGTTGGATCCCTGCCCTGGGAAAAAACATTAGTTAAAATGCAACGCTATGGGAAGAGAGAAATTTCTTAACAAAACAGGCCTATGTATGAATGATTGCGTAGGCGCATAGGTGTAGGAGCATGTAATTTATTGCGGGTGCAAAAGATATTTTGCCCGATTTTCCCAAATTTGCCCGAAAAGCTTTATGTGACAAACTTTCTCCCTACAAATTTTCTGCAGCAGTTGGTACATTCTATTTTCCTCTACGATCTTGACATAGACTTGAAAATACAAAACTCGGTATTTGAAATTTTGTTCTAAATAGCCTAACTGAAAAAAGTACGCTAGGATGTGCAAGAACATTGTCAGAAGCCAGATGGGTCAGTACTCTGAGCAACTGCCTTGCAGTTCTGGGGGTTTCATTCACATTCCAGCTGTTGCTGTCAGAAAAAAACTTTACACCTAGCTGAGGACATACAAGATGTGCAACCAGTGGCGTACGGTGGTCGTTTTGGTAGGGTGTTCACCAGGCTAGCAACCAGCCCAAAACTGTGAAGGTTCACCAGCCGTGGTGGTTGTTGCCTAAACCACAAGCCATTCGAACACTTGAAAAGATTGGCAGTAGATCATAATCATCAAACCACGCACAGCACGTGCGCTAGAACGTCGACAGCATGGGACACAAACAAGAATCGATTAATTTCATTTCTCGTGACAAAATCTTTTCAACTGAACTCACTGGTAAGAAATAATTAGCATTTTTAACATAGAGTCATCAAAATAATTTATTGGCTTACGTGTAACACTGTCTTTGATGACACTGTCTCATCAAAGAATCAGACACTAAGATCTTACGGAGTATATATTTCGCCTAGGATCATGTAGGTATCATCAGCTCTGCGAAGTGCATGAAGTATAAATAGAATAAAAAGAAAACCCACAAACAGTAAAGTTACCAACTAAGAAAACCTAATTCAAAAATTGCCACCCCAGCTGCCCACTTTACATTGGAAAGGAAAAGGTCACAGTAGGAACAACCAAGCAAAGAAAACTACCAAGTGTACAGAGCCAAAGTAGGCTATTTCAACCTGAAGCAAAATCCATCTGTACAAGTCCACTACAAGGAATCCAGCCTGCTGCACAGCTTACTTCTACTGTACAGCGGTAATGCTAGCAAAACAACGGATGACGTAAACAAGTTGTTCACCAGGCAAGGTGAACAACCTTGCTGCTGTAGTTTGGCTCCACAGGCTTTTTTCTTTTCTTTGTTTATTTTTTTAACTTCGGTTGCTCATGAACAACCTGCAGTCATGCTTGAGCAGACAAGCAAAAATCGTTCGGCCGTGTTAAGAGATATATCCGCTGCATCAGAAAACAATACAAATAAAGGCAGTTCTTCGCGTTAATCGCTAACGAATGCCCTAAAACCGATTTTTAATTTTTTTTCTTCAATTCCAGGTGTTCACGGAACACCTTGAACACCTGGAATATCCACCACTGGGTACAACATACTGTATGGCAAAATGTGTTCATGCAAACACTGCACTTAAAATTAAAAACACAGATTTCCTGTACTTGCCTGGCATGGACTCTGCCAATATGAAGCAGTTTCCGTGCAGCAAACTCGATTCTCACAGTGTGCAATTAATAAAGCACGCAAATGAAATGCCTTTCTTTGCCCAAACTTTCAAGTGAGTCAGTTATTCATCAACTCTCACAACGTGAAACACGAAGTTACTAGAAATAATTTGTTGATTTTGTATATAGTTTTAATGTGTTTTAATGACGGGATGAACTTTTGTTTATACAATCAGTGACAAAGAAATTTAATTTCAATAGTATTGTCAAAAAATGTCGAAACTTCTTTGCTCAAATATTTTGAGACTTTACCCATATTTTCGACAAATCAAAAGTTTGGGGGTACTCATGCACCCCTGTACCCGCAGCTCCTACACCACTGCGTAGGCGTACAGAGTGCGGAGCAACTAAGTAGAAGACGTTATGTTATGTCGCAATCGTGGGCCGTTACGTATTAGCATAACGTAACATAGCCTGAGCTGCATTTGTAGCTTGAGCTGTATAAAACTCGAATTGGTCGAGGCACAGACAGTTATCTTAAAAGTCCTGAATCACAAATGTACTTTCTCGTTTAGGTATTCAAATTCTGGAACACAAAAAAGCTTGATACAAACAGATGAATAAGCTCTTCTGGTGATTATATTTTATTATCAGCTAACGTTTCGCCCACCCTCTCAAGTGGGCTTCTTCAGGGGCAAAGCTTGATGCGTTCATTTGATATTCAGCCTCCTGTGCTCACAGAAAAGTTTGTTCTAATTTTGGACAATCTCGGGTTTAGTAGCAGTTATGTGATAAGTTTTTTCGAAAATCTCCACCTATTTACTGCACCCTCCTAATTGCTGTCTAAGATTTTAGGATGCAAGTTTGGTTCTACGCATTAGAGGCGCAATTCCTTACTTCACTGTAAAGAGTTCAGCGTGCCGTTTTTGAAGCCAGTCTTGTGTTTTCTCTGAAACAGTAACAGCTTTGGCAAATAACTGAACAATTACTGAGAGAACGTAATAAATGAATGCTTAATATCACAAAGTTAAAGCTACATGAAAAGAAAACACTGGCAAAACCTTTGCACCTTGTTAGGTGGCAAGGAAACTAATTATTGTGACAAAGAACTTACGAGAATAAAAACTCAGCAAACTGCAAACCGAAATGAACTTGTCAGGAGAGAGTTCTAAATGGTAGGTTTCATTGGAACGATCGTACAATATCCTGTAATGTGCAACGGCGAATTTCCGTGTGTCGTCATAGTGCAGCACAGAGAGTCGATACCCATCTTCACCTGTGGCCACAGACATTGTTGTTCTCAAAGGACTCAGGCTACAGATATGCTGTAGTTATTAAAGCAATCCAAGCAAATTCCAATTCAAAAAAGCATTGTCTCAGACAAAATTTGGCTTGAAACAGGATAGATGCTTATAAATTTTTTGTTACGGCTACTCCTTATTTGTCAATCTCTGCCATCTGGCAAAACTCTCTGTTATCCAATAAATGCTCAAACCAGATTCGTGGTCGCAAGTATGACATTCGAAGCCATACTGCATTAGCATTTTGAGTCATGAACGAGGAAGCTTTCGAAAGGTGCTTCTGCGTGTCCCGTCTGTACTGAAGCACTTACTATTGCTGGCAAAAAGAAAGCAAGCAGAAAAGTGCAAACAAGCTATCATGACAAGCAAATGTACTTGTAGTCTCTGGCAGAAGCAAACTCGGAAGGTAGGAAAGGTTTTACTGCCAATAATGAGGTTACCCATACGTACTGATAAAGAACTAGCACGACTTACTGCATCCTGGACAGCAGCCAACTGACCGAAAACAGAACAGATTACACTAGAAAAGAGCTATTTTATCAAAAACCTTTGTGGTGGAGTTCTTGTCAACTTGGCACCTTAGTGAACTATACATTTTTTCACAGAACATGTTGTAAACAAAGTTTCGGGAGAGAAGGAATGGTGTCTTTTGTTGCTATCTTTCGCAAGAATTAAACAAAACAACCAGTTTGAAACGATATACCAACTAAACTGTCAGTGGAGGCGAAATTTCATAAAGTTTTCCTTTCACGTGACAAATCCAAAAATTTTTGATGATAAGTAACAGTAATATTTATCAGAATTTTGCGAGCCACTTGTGATGAAATTTGAAGAGCATCAATACTGTACCTTCACGGACCAAGTACACTCCATTTGATTTTCCCATGGTTTTTAAACAGTATTCTGCGTCCTCTCGAGAAATGTTTCCGTGGAACGATCTGATAAAAGCAGCTTAGATACGCTTTTTCGAACTGCCAAAAAGTAAAAAATTAACAAGTTGCCTAAAACTATCAAATTCGTTTCTTCAGTCTGACATGCAAAGTAGGGTGTTATACCGTAGCAGCAAACAACCACCCCTACAGTTGCGGTAAGCTCAACATAACTCGATTATTGCAGTACATTCACTCGCCACTGAAACGTGAAAAAACTTAGAAACAATCATAAAAACTCACGGGTGATCTTTAAGGAAACCAGATGCTTTCGTTAAACAGCGTGGTTGCGTATGCTTCATTGTCAGTTTTGCATTCAGTGCAATATTGGATTATTGCTTGTTGCAAAGCAAATCTTTACTTATATATTGTAGCAAATGTATACTTTAATTTTTTTTGGTTTTATCAATAAACCACAAAATGGTTCATCACATTTTCGTGAAACAAAGCAGTATGAAATGTCACTTTGCACCGCAAATGGTATCAGGTTTTTTAGTTTTCTAAAACTGCAAAACATACATACCGTCTTTGTGAAAAACTAATCGTGGCCTGGAAATCACAAATAAAAACTGCTTGTTGTTATAGAACGACACTAAAATCAACGCAGACACTAAAGTTTGTCTGATATCGGTTTTGCACTGCACTACAGACATTCGCCAATATTTTGATATCCCGACAATAAGATTTTGATCTTCCAGTGATTGTTTGGGCCATAGCTTGAAAAAAGTTTTTAAAGTACTGGATAGTATAGAAATTGTTCAAAACGTTATGTACAGAGGATTCGAAGGTATTATTACGTGTTTTGCGTATAATTACTAGAAGTGCTTCAACCAGATTTCACATGTGAAAGGGTTCGGTATGAAAACAACCTTATAATTGGGGCAACCAAAAGTCAAAATTTTTCTGCCTTTTTAAAAGTTTATGAAACGTCCACAAACCAAATTTCACGTTGATACCATGAGCCACTCCAAAGTTATTAGGTCAAAAAAAGTAAAAATTAATCATTAAGTCAAAAATTGTCGTTAGGTCAAAATTTTCTTGCAGCACAGTTTTTTTATCGTTATCGATATTTTATTAAAGTTACAACAAAAGATTTTGATATGTTTTTGCAAGCTTAGTTTCAATTTGTTGCCACTTCTGGGGTAAAAATGTTGTTTAGCTCACGACTGGACGATTGAATATTAAGTAGACTAGGCATGGCAATAAACATGGTCTTACAGTAACCTACTTGGTTTGGCAAATCCTCAATCCATTATGTATATATAGTGTTTTAACTTTATGATATTCGCAGATTTGACGCTACTGTAGTTATTAATGTACTTATCAACGTACCATGCCTAAGGTTAAACCATCAAATTCTTTAAAAGTTCGAAGTATACTGCATGAATATGTTTCTGAAATCACCTCGACACCTAAGGATGAATTAGTTTGCAAATTCTGTGACTGCTTAGTGAAAAGTGACAAAAGCTTTACGGTGGAAGCACATCGCCGCAGTGCAAAGCATCAGTGAGGTTCGTTTCATAAAATTGAAAGTATCCAGACATTTTTAAAGCATGCTGGGTTATACCAGATTTTGCAGATAAATTACTTTTTGTTTCATATCATCAGAACAGACTTATCGGTTTGTTTTCTAATACTGTATATGAATATGCTTTGCATTCTGCATTGTAATTGAAAACGCAGAAAATTGATAGGTCAAAATAAAGTCAAAATTTATAAATTATAAAGTCAAAATCTTAAGTTTATAGGTGAAAAAACTGGTTGCCCTTCTTATAATTTAGAGATGTCTGGGAGTCGTATGGAACCTACTGGGCTAACGGGATAAATGCAATGTCGCGAATTGCTTTTTCAAAGTGTTCAACAATTATTCGAACTTCCAGTCATACAATTCAATTAAAAAAGAATGTTCGAGGAAACATTTTTTGATTGAATTATTTGATTGCAATTTTATAACGTCTGTATATTTTAACTTTTTTGCCTCTCCTGCCTCTAGCAATCTTAACACATATAAGCAGCCTAACATTCCCTACAGAATTGCTATATGGACATAAGAAGCGGGGCAGTTTCAGCGCTCATTGCAGTTTCAACGAGCAAATGTCAACCAAATGGCTACCATATAGTTGGACACGATTTCAAATAGATATGACGTCCGACAGCTGTGTTGCTCAGATTTAAGTTCTTTCCAATAATATGAACTGTTTTCAATGACAGTTTGGGTTATACTGGAATCCGAAGAACATTAACTAATGATTGCTAGGCAGCAGCATTTTCTGATTTATTTGCACAAAGACGCCTTCATGTCAGGTTAATTCATAGGATATTTAGTAAATTTGATGTCCCATTCATTAGTTGTTGATATTACGCTAATGGACAAAACTGAGTAGTGAAACGTTTCTGACACGAGTTTCTACATTAATAGGTTTCTGCAGCTTATGTCAAAACAACTCATATTTGCAGGCAGTTATCAGCAAAAGGGCCACCCTGTGGTGGGTTTGCCACACTGCACGTGTAGCACGCAGGACCATAGAACTTTGTCAGTGCTCCAGTATGCAATGGTAATGTTTTTTTATTTTTACGTATCTATGTTTCTGAACGAACAAGCTGTCTTTCTGACACACAGCATCCTCTTTGTCGTATATTAGACATGTTCAAATTACGGTCTGCAACCATAATCGGACGTTACGCTCTTCAAGCCGTCCTGTTGAACCTGTCCAAATCATTTTAATACAACCAATTCAGTTTCTCTGCTTTATAATAGTTTACACCAGTGGTTCTTAATCTTTTCCCTTCCACGCCTCCCTCAATAAGTGTTCTTTGTTTCAAGCCCCTCTGCCTATAAATAAGTTGTAAAAACAAATGTGTTTAATGGCAAATTTATTGATCAAGCTTTCCATGTTGCAGAGGGCGAAAGGACTCGCGCCCCGCAGGAAATTTATTGGCGCCGCCCCCGGGAAGACGTGCACCCTGGTTAAGAACCACTGGCTTATATAAACAATCCATGCACCTCCTCCCTATACGGCCTGCTGTCAATTTTTACAGCTGTCCGTTTTTTAGAGCCAGGGCCCGCAATTTAGAATGTTCGCCCACCCCTGGCCGACTCTGTCGAGATTTTATGAATACGTTTATACGTTTATCAGTTGAAGGCTGTGGTAGTATGACTGCAGGTTGACTGGGCAATGCTGTGCGTTTGTGCTGCTGATTAAAAAATGCAAGAAAGTAGGAAATGCATGCTGAGTGTTTGGCATATACTTATTCGAAAAAAACTGGACCTGCCAACAAAATCTGACTGCAAGATTGTGTGTACCAACGCTGTGATTTTATTCTGAGAGAAAACGCAATAATTGAGAAATACCGAAACAAAGAACCTTCGATGACTTCTTTCATCATTTTCACCTCACAGCTTGCTTCTCGTTACTAAACTCTGAAAACATAAGCTTCAATTGACCTAGTTTACAGCTGGGGCTGCGTATTGCTTTTGGCCTACCACGATTGTCAACGCACTGCTGTTCACGTCACATTTAAATAACTTTATGACGGTGTTGATTTCTGCTGCTGAGATGTGTTGTTCGGCAGCGTCACTTGCATGCATATCCGTGTAGGAGATGTTGGACGGAACACCACGTTTTAAATCAACAGTAGTACTCCTTAATGTGGCCGCAAATGTCGTTTTGCGCAGTTCAGCAGCATCAACCATTAGGCAAAGGTTTGCCTGCTCACTCATGAGTGAGATTTGCATGAATGGAGAGGTGAAGTGTTAAACAGCTGGGAGTGTTGTGGGTATACAACTGTATAAAGTAGGAATATAAGACAGTATACCGCAAATGTTTGCAACTATGGAATAAGTAGATTCCACGGCTGCATACAAGATCTACTTAATTGTGCAAGACTTCCTTCTAGGTTAAACCTGGTGAATAATATGCGGAACTTCCTTTAGGCTTGGTGTGTTAAATGTAGGAAGCTTAGAGGAAGTATTATGTTGTACTCTATTTTAGTAGCCATTAGTTTAGGCCCTTGGGAGAAAGTGGCCCTGAGGTTTAGGAACCGTTATCCTACCTATGTATTCATTGCCCTATAGAAGTCAAGCCATCTTCTTCGGTACTCTTCGTGTTTCTTTTGCTGCTTTCGGAGTTTCGCTAAAGCGTCCTTTCGCTTGTGAAGCTGCTGCAAGTTTTGGTTCTTTCTGTTTTTATGCTAATATGCGCAACCAGGCATTTCGTTCTTAATAAGAAGTTTCGCAGAATATTTCCAACAGAGAGCGTATCTGCCGAGCATCAAGATATATGGATTGCCAGTCATCTTTTCGGTTTCGATGTGTTGACCATTGTTTCACCAACCACTTCAGAACAACAGAAGCAAAGCGCGTATTGGCTTCAGGCGCTGCTGAATTCAAGTATAGGGTTTAGCCAAGGACGGATTTAGGGATCGCCGGGCGCTAGGCCGTCTTAGTTTTTGGGGCCCCATGCAGGTGTGACCTATTTGGTCGCTGATCTTAAAAGCGTGAAAGTATGCCCCTTTTATGTGTATTGCTCTGTCAAAATTATATCTTTTGTGGTGCCGACATTGGTTATACGACTGCCTTAGATCTTCTTTAGCTTTTCAACATAAATTAAAGCCTTTCCTACTTTTTCCCAAGAACAAATGCCAATGCGATCTTTTCTTAGAATTTATAGCTCTTTCGTGTAGTTCAGAAGCTCTCTTCCGTAAATTTCTGTGATTTCTGGCGTTTTTCGTAAGTTGGTTTTTCGGGTATACTAATATAGATTTCCATGCGGGAGCGTGGTCTGATTAGCTGTACGTAAACTCCTTCGTTATTAGTAACCACATATTTTATGGACCAAACAAGCACAATCCATTCAGTGAACACAGGGTTCATTTATGCTGTTTTTAAATTGGTTTTTCCAAGCAAAGCAAAATATAGTTTTTAATCCTCTTGTCTATGCTATAGGCCAGTCGTTCCCAACCTTTTTATGTTTGGGGCACCCTACAAAAGAGAAATATAATTTGCGGCACCCAGTAGCGGACCAATAGCAATTTGGTTTGACTTTTGGAGACACTTTGAAAATATCTTTTCAATCATATATATAAAAATGTAATAGCTCGTGGCACCCCTGGCCATTGTAAATGGTACCTTAGGGTGTGGCGGCACGCCTGTTGGGAACCACTGTTATAGACTGATGCTAAACAGCATGAAGACAAGCTTTGCACAGCAAAGTATTTTCGCAACATCCTCAGCTAACCATATGAAGTAAGCCCAATGTAGACACGTTCTTTCAAGTAAAACTCACGATATATTGTTCTAGCTGATATTAACTAACATCTACTGTAGAGCTTCAACAAGCAAGCTCCTTTTATTGGCTATCTAGATGGAAACAAGCAAACGTAGATCCGCATCACACACCCTATAAATTTGCCTAGTACTAAGGCTATATTTCAGAAACAGTGTAATTGAGAAATCGTTTATTACTAGAGAAGAGAACATTGTGCTGCAGTGCCTTGGACTCTTGTTTTAGACGTTTATATTTTCGCTTGTTTTCAAGTAAATTGTGAAGTTAAGCCTCTGCGCAGTTCACAAGTTTTAAGTTAGTAATGAGTCGTCAAAGGAAGGAGTTGGTCAGGGCCCCAAAAGCGCGGGGCCATAGGCCATGGCCTATTTGGCCTATGAGTAAATCCATCACTGGATTGAGCAATGTCTAAAAACGCGCATTCTTCCAAATGTATGATTTTGAGGGCATTTGCAGAAACAATTCTAAATGTAGCAATTGCTTATGAAAAATCTGTGGCTTGCTATAGCACAGTGGAACATCAGGCGATCAAGTTGGACGATCCACCGTTACTAAACGCAGTTGTCTCTATCACACACTGATCTTGGTAGCAGGCAGTACTTATTTGCACGTGCAAACTATTTTAGCATAAGATACAAATAATTTCGGTAACTTGTTCACTAAGTTCTATTCAAAAAGGTTTATGAAAGCTTTAATTCAGGCCTTTAAAGCATATATCCGGCTGCAAAATAATCATTTGTTAGAGTGCTTGCTCATGCACGACTGCACTTTGAAGAAATGTTGACTTGAATGTAGACGTGTTACAAATATCACAGGACTTATCCACTTTTCAAAGCCTCACTGATACCATTTAAATTATTTAGCATTTTAGATCGTAGGTGTACGGAATTTACCCAAATATTTCTAAATGTACCAAAAATTCAGTGAAGCTGTTGTACTGTATATTACCCAAATTTGAATGGAACTGTTTAAAGTTGCCTAAATTTGAATGAAGCTATAGCAATTTTCCCAAGTCGGTTTAGTTTGTTGGAATTTACCCAAATGTTTCCAATTTATGGAAATATTTCAAATTTCACCCAAATTTCAATGAAGTTGTTCTAATTTGCCTTAATTTGATTGGGGTTGTCAAACAAGTTACCTAAATATTCTGATTCTACCCAAGTTTGAATACAGCTCTTATAGTTCAGCCAGACGCTTCTACTTGCACTCAAGTTTTAAGGAGCTGTTCTATGTAACCCAAATTTGAATGAAGCTGTTATAATATGCCAAAAATTTATTTCGCTGTTGGACTTCACACAATGTTTCCTATTTATATAAATGTTTGAAATTTGCCCAGATTTGATTGAAACTATTGGACTATATCCAAATGCTTCTAATTTTACTCAAAACATCAGTGAAACCTTCTGATTTGCCCAAATTTGATTTAAATTTTTGGAATTTACCCAAATGATTCCAGTTTGCTGAAGTGTGAATGGAACTGTCTTAGTTTGCTCAAATATTGAATTTTTTTGCCCGAATAATCACCATTGTCCAGGTTTGAGGATGCGACCGCATCCGCTGAATCCATGTGCCGTACGCTTATGAGTTCTACTCAAAAAGGTTTATGAAAGCTTTAATTCGGGCTTTTAAAGCACGTATCCGACTGCAGAATAATCATTTGTTAGAGTGCTTGCTCATGCGCAACTGAGCCTTGAAGAATTGTTGAATGTAGACGTGTTACAAATATCACAGGACTTATCCACTTTTTAAAGCCTCACTGATGCCATTTCAATTATTTAGCATTTGAGATCGAAAGGAAATTTCCAGGTACAGCCAGCTTTGATTTTTGCTTGACTTCTACAGAATCCCCAAAAAATTTTTACACGGTTTTATCCCCTTAGGAAGTCTAATGAACAGGTAGGCGAGATTTCGGCAAATAAACAAATAAAAGTTATCACCAGAAGAAAGAATTTAACTGTTTGAAATAACGTTAATTTAAAAATTAGTACATGAAGTTGCACCACGATTGGATGGTTTTTAAATGCGTTACTGAGTATGATTTTTCACCATCGGCATTACGTTTATTTTTTTCTGAGCATTGCATCTGAAACTATAAAGAATTTGAGCAACTTTTTTCGAAATGACATCAAGATTTCAGCTCCCGCGACAGCATGATTTCACTTAGACCAGAGGTCACCAAACTACGGCCCGCGGGCCGGAACCGGCCCGCGAACTGATTTCATCCGGCCCGCCACGTGCTGTGGAAATAAC
>JGI24158J21664_10000993_pt1 | contig 29818 bp, 21 predicted proteins | sample Ectturendosymbi3_FD_21664 | JGI IMG/M metagenome (IMG submission 21664)
CATGCAGTCAGATATCGAGCTCAAGCAATTATTTCAAAGTGAAGACCTACTTGAATTTTGGAGTCGAGTTCCGGAGGGAAAGTATCCCAACTTCATAACCAATGCCGATAAAAACGCCTCTGTGTTTGGATCAACTTATGTATGTGAAGCACTTTTCAGCAAAATAGTCAGAATCAAAAATCAATATCGCAATCGATTGACCGATGACCACCTCAAGCAGCTAGTGAGTACTGCATCCTCTGCAATTATGCCTCGCTTTGACAAACTTATTAAAGCTCAAAGCCAATGCCAAGTTGGACATTAAATTGATTTGTGTATTTTTTTCTTGTTAGTGTTGCTATTTGTTGGTACGTGTTTTCATGCTTTATAATTTTCGTTATAATTACTTCAGTGTTTTTATGCGGCTCCATACGTACTCTGAAATTTGAAATTCGGCTCCGGCACCAAAAAAGGTTGGGTACCACTGCTTTAGAGCCTTTGATTGGCCATCTAGTGTTTCTGGTTTGAAAGTTATAACCAAAAAATCAATAATTAATTGATTAGGGGTTTAATTAATTTGTTGTTTTTGGGCCATAACTTTGAAATTTATTTCAGTTGGTACGTGGTATAAAATTGAGTGCATGGTTTGCTACAATACTAACTGAGATACATCTGGTTTCCCATAAAAATTACATATTTCATCAATAACACATTGAGGAATGAACTGTGAACACATACTGTATTTTAGGGACCATAAGGCGCACCAGATTATAAGGTGCAGTATCAAAAATTGAATGCTAGCTGGNTTTTTTTCATACATAAGGCGCACCGGATTATAAGGCGCATTAAATNAAGCANAACTTAACAGTCAAACTGTATTCAACTCTTTTACAATGACTCCCAAGTGCCGAAGTCGCCCAAGTGAATGAGTCATCACTGGGAGTTTAATCTGTCATTACATACAAGGGAGTTTAATCTGTCACACATGCCTAATTAGGTAGACACGGATAGAATAAATAAAAGTTGTGTGCTGTGTTTGATTCCGTGTGCGTCAATGTAGTCTGGAGCTCCGCAGAATAATATGATCTGTGGTATGTGCTAGCTACTCTCGGACGTTGCTCACTGCAATTATTGTTGGTTTATTATGCAACACGATGGTCTGTTTACAAAAAAATCATAACTAGCAATTAAAGAGATATCACCATTTACCACATAAAATTGGTTCAGGATGAGAAAGCACAACCAGATTCATGCATTAGGCGCATTGCATTACAAGGCGCACTTTCGAGTTTTGAGAAAATTAAAGGATTTTAAGTGCGCCTTATGGTCCAAAAAATACTGTACAATTATAAAAAATAATGCACCAGGTACAAAGTCACTTTAACATAAAACACTTTTCATTTTAATTTAACTATGCAATTAGTATATTCCATTTTTTCATAACATCTGCTCCATTAGGATCTTCTATATTTTAATTTCATCTTTGTAGTTACTCATAAAGAAGTATATAATTGAATCTAGGAGTACTCATTAGTACTCCTCTAGATTGAGAAGTTGGTACTTCTGACACAAAACTTGACAGAAGTATTCCTCATTTGAAAAAATTGACAAAAGTAGTTTAGTACCTTAATTATACTGGGGCTTTCATGCAACTAACAATCAACAGTAAAACAACAAGAGTTTCATATGGACTTATCTGAAACTGTCCAATTTTGCAACCTGATTATATACAACATTAGGGATACACAAATTGCATGCACTTTGAAAGTTTTGAAACAATGATTTAGTGACACACTCATAGTATACGCATATCATTAGTAAATTAAATTCAGAATCATCAGAGTAAATCAGCTTTAAGGAAAATTACAACTGAATTCGTATGAGCAAATATATATTGCACGTGCATAACTCAATTGTACTGTAGAATAATTGAATCAGTAAACATACACTAAAGCAGGCCACAAAAATGTGATTTATTCAATTTTGAAAAGCTAGGTGAAGCGTACAAAAAACAGTATGTTTCAGAAAAATAATATTTTAACATGTTTGCTGCCGGTGTACGAGATACTTGTACTTTGAAATCACACATTGAGCTGCTATTTTTATGCCACTTTGTAACTCTATAACTCGCAATCTAATTGTGTTAGAGAGCTGTTCAGACCCTCAAAAGATACCGCAAATCTTCTAGATTGCATTGAAAAAATTGGAAAGTTTTGGATTTCAGGATTTTGTGGGTAACGTCATAAGTGCGGTAGATTTTCGGCCATTTTGGCTCAGGTTAACTGGCTCTGGACATCAACCACTAGAGGAAAAATTTTGACTGAAGTTTTTATTGGAAACTAGGCTATAATCTGAGTCTTTTGATCCTTTGATTAGCTTTCTAGTGATTCTGGTCCAAAAGTTATGGCCTATAAACAAAAAAAGCAATAATTGATTAATTAGGATATTTAATTATTTTGTTGTTTTTAGGCCATACCTTTTGAACCATAAACACTAGAAAGCCAATTGGCAGGGGGAGAACAAGGTTCTCCCCTGGATTTTAAAATTTTATATTTATTAAATTTCAAGTAGAACAAAGTTGTTCTCTTAGTTTTGAGTTGGTAAAATGAACTGTTGGCTCCCCTTGNAAAAAAAAACGTTTTGGCCACTCCTGAAAAACCAACTATTTGGGCCCCTTCTGAACAACATCCTTNTAACACCATTGCATGGAACTGCAGTATATACAAATAATCAAACCCACACCTCTTTGTTAATGTATAGATACAATATATTTGCAAATCTTCCCTGACATTTGCAATTATAACCTGACACATTTTGAACAACGTAACAGATTTGGCCCAAAGTATAATTTCTCACTTATCACTGAAAAACAAATTGTCCCAAATCTGCAGTGTTAATCCATTTGTCAGCTCATATTATAAGTAATACTTAACAAATAAGTTAATGTTATTAACTAATGTTTCAGCTAATCTGGTATAAATTTTCTTCAAAATTTTAGGAGAATTTGCTGCTTTCAAGATTGTTTATTTGAAGTAACTGTAAAACAAAATCGCAACAGACCAGTTACAATTACACGAGAATGAAAATTGAACAAAGAATTAAGTTCAAGCAAAATTAAAGTTCGAATTGTCATGATGCATTTGACAGCAGACCTCAAAGCACATTTTACAACCAATAACCATTAGTTTGTAGAATCCCGCACGGGTTGAAATTTTTTGTCCACTCCCGCCCTGCAAAATTTAAACCCACCCTGTCCCACACCTGTAGGAGTTTGATAATTCTTGCCCGCTCCCACCCCACACCTGCACACTTCTAACCCACACCTGCCCTACCCTGCAGGCCATCCTAACCTGCACCCACCCCACCCTGCACTTTTAGTCTCAAACCCACACCTGTCTGAAAACTACTAAAAACTCNTAANGAGGGAAAGTTTTTGTTGCAATGAAATCATGAGAAATATACATTTATTTTTAACAAAAGTTGCAGTGAAAAGTTACATTTATGCACAAGCATTTTGAACGACAATGATTTACTCAAGCAATTTATTTACATGTAATACTAAATATTTCCAAACATTATTTGGGGAGAAATGGTGATCTTTTGCCTACAGTTTGTGTAGCATGCTGAAACTTCACTCCACACTGCATGAAGTTGCTTGGCAATTTAACAATTTGGCCTACAGTTCTGGACTGATGTTTGGCCAGGTCATTTATACAATTGCTTTTAGGTCATTATTCAGTTCGAATCAGTTATCAAAGAGAACAGAACTATACCGAAATAGTTATAAAGCATGTTTTTTAAATCATGCTTTTACATTTTGCGGAATAGGCCTACTTGATAAAAACTGCATGTAAAAAAGAAAAAGCTACAATATTCTTGCAACCTGCTTAAAACATCGTATTACATACATTCTGAATATTTCAGAAGCTGTTACAGCTGTAAAAAAAAGGTGAAAAACCTACCCTACTCATAATGCCTGAAAACAAGTCTAAAAAGCAGCAAAATCAAGCCGCTCATTCTTTTTATTGGCAACCAAAACTTTTCCACAGATATGATCTTTTGCAGTCAACAGATTTGAGATGATAAAAATCATGTTTCAGTCCAGTTTTGACTAGCTGTGGGTTAAGTGTTGTCTTATCCATTTAGAAGGACTGCTAGACTGAATTATTCATCACCAAGTATGACAGTAACATTGGAAAATGGTCACTTGTCCACCACATGACAGAGTGTGAGCTAATGTTTTGCAAGAATGGGTTGTTACATCATAATCTAATAATTGCTGCAGGCCTACTGCCCCAAGCGCAATGCTGGCAAACAACTTTAGTACTGTACATCTGCATGTTTTGTGATTTTTGAGCTGATTAAGTTCATGCGCTTTGGCTCAACACTCAGTTACCCGCACAAAGAATTTCTCAACCCACACCTGCCCCAAGTACAACTCACTCCCACAGCAAGTTCAACCCTCACCTACACACAAAGCAGCTGCCCTGCAAATGCGGGTATCTGCACATGTCAACCCACCCCACGCAGGACTCTATTAGCTTGCAATACATCATCTGAAACTTACTAACTTACTGCATTTTCAGACGTTCTTCAGCTTCAACCAATTCTTTTTGTTTTTTGATAGGAAGTCCATCTTCACCAATGCTTTGCCCAGCATCCAACAATGTTTTTTTCGCAGGTTCTGCAGGCAGTTTGAAAGAAGATTCAGAAGTGGAAGAATGAGTTCTTTTTCTACCTTGCTTGTGAACTGAATCTTTACGAACATCATTCAACTGACTGTCTTCCATCACACAATTACAACTGTACTAATGGTGAACAGATCTAATGGGCCTATGTGAACAAATACATTTGATTTTAAACAACAAGCAAAACATAGTTGTATTCACATATTTGTGGCAAGCATGAAAATTTCCTAGGCCTATAGCTTTGTCTATTAAAATCTAATGCTTGCAGCAACTTAATCAGTGGTTTTTAATTTGCATAATGTGGCAGCCTGGAGATGGTGCCACATGATGTCAATAAACGGCTACCGGTAGCTGGTGCCCATACATAACAAGTCACTGCGATAGTCATCATAAGCGAATTATCATAATTCACTTATCCTTATATGATAATACTGCAACCTTGTATTAGTGACGTACTTGGGTTTCCCACACCCAGAGACAAAATTAGTTTGGGTGCCCCCACTCACTGACTCACTTCAGCCGTTCATGGTAGCATAGATGCGAAGAATGAGTTAGTTAAAGGTACATCAAAAGCTGACTGGAGCCCCGCATATATTTGTTTGTAGAGCCATCTGAAAACTTCATATGACTGTGTCTGTGATGTCAGGACCTTTGAATCTTGAAATCATAATTATCATAAGACTTAGAATCTAATCGTTAACACTTTGAAATTGCGGTCACAAATGAACGTTAGAACTGTTGTTTTGTTTTTCCAAATTGTGGTAGCACATTCAAATTGTAGTAATGAAAGAAAATGCGAAAACTAGGCAAAAGTTCCCTGATCATCTATAAAAATCTGCATGAATTTTAATGACGGAATTTTTAGACATGAAAATCTCTATCAACACAGAATAAAATCAGACAGAGTTGCACCTGGTATTCTAAAGCACAGGTTTGTCAGTGCCTTCTGAAGATCCCTAATGCAGTGTACACGCTTATTACCCTCTCTCGTCAAGTCTGGTCACAATCCCCGCTGGTGCAAGCTTTTTGGGGTTCTGGAACATTCACTCCCAAACAGGTACCATGAAAAGTTCAACCACTACAACCAAAATAAATGTTGCCCGATTATGGCAAGAGTCAGCACGAAAACCATTCACACAGTAAGTCACATCTACCTGACTACTCTGTGTCACTGCCAGCAGACCTACAGCCCTTTCCTAACAAAAACACCCGGTCATTTTGTGACCCAATCAATAACATCACAGGTTGTGCACTTTAAAAACAGAAAATTAATGATATTTTCCTGCCAGAGGTATAACTCTGCTGTGGTTATTTTTCCATTTGAACTGTAATTTATCTGGCTTTGTCCACTTAAAAAACTGAGTTCGTGGCATTAGCAGTTAGTACGATGAACCTGGTCCAAAGGGAAATCCTGATGTGCGAGTGGTCGTCGTTTGGGCTCTCAGCATTGTTGTTTAGGCTGGGTTGATAGGAAAATTTATGATGTAAGCTATAGCACTTTTTTAACAAGTTTTGAAAACCAGACACAGGTTTACAATTTAGGTTAGGGTTTTTGGTTATATGGAAAAGAAGAAGATCCGCAAATCCAAGGATATAGTCCTTGTCATATGAGCAATTCCACCTGCATCAGCAAATTGCAAAAAAGTTCCAGCATTCATACAATTGATAAAATACAGAAAATATTATATTTTGTAACACTGAGACTGTTCAAGTCAAATTCGGAAATTTTGCTTTTTTTTAACCACCTTGGCTTTTGTTTTTATGGAAATAAAAAGCCTGACAAAATCAGGCTTTTTCAGGCTTTTTTCAGTCGGAAAGGCTTGTCTTTAGAAAAACATTGCCTGAACTGCATATTCTTTACAAATCTCTTCTGAAAAGAGTCTATAACCATGCAGGGTGCATAAAACATTGAAAAGATTTTATATTATAGTTACCCTAAAAATGGTCGATGTTATTGATAAGAAACAAGTGTACGACAGCGTAATTGCGGGGAAAGAAAATGCTTCTAAAGAGTGGAATTGTATTATGTCCATGTTTCTGACGAGTTTTAATGTCTGTTTTGTTCTTGGTTGTGGTTATGCACAGGATCGTGGGGAGATTCCCCCCACAAAATTCCCCCTCCCTGGAAAAATTTGTTGGACGTAGTTTAAAACTGTTGGTCATTTGGGCCCCTCTCATAAAACTCTTCGCTCCCTCTGGTGTCCCTAGCTTGTTACGGGCCTGGTTATATGCATATGTTGGGGCATTTTGTGTTAACGCCTTAAAAATGCTATCTGAGTTTTTTGGGACAAGGTCTGGCTTTTTTGGTGAAGACAGGTTGGTAACCCTGATTAATGGTCCCAAACCTCTGATTTGCCGTACTGGCTTGTACGCAGGCGACAGAGCTCTGCAGCAAAATAACTGCTTTTCAATGAAGCTAGGGATTTCGGACAAGCTGAAACCGATGAAAATTAAACTTTGCTTCCATATCAAGTGTTTTCAAAAGTTATTTTTTGTTAGTGTAAGGCTTGGTAGCGCTTAATGGGTCGTGGAATTCAGCACTTATGCGTAACTTTTGTCTTAGTATGGTTATCCATTTTCTGTGCTCTTGCGAATGACGATACAGCTGTGGTGAGGATAAAGTGCTTTGCTCCTTCCAATGTTGGTCATGTGCAAACATGGTTTCTGTAATGTGCGCTGATGTATAGCTAGCCACTTTTTATGCTCTTGTGTCTGTGATATAAACCATGAGTCCGCAATAAAATATGATTATTATTAGTTAGATTGTGGCGCCCCTAGTGCCTGAAAACTCCTATTGGCATGTTTTACTCATTTGCTGTTTACCATGGATGTTGCAGACCGTGGTTGAACTGGATTTTCGTGTTTATTATTGGTTGGTGACTCGTCTGGTGCTCAACTTCATCGAAAGTCAGCATGAAAGTGATTGCACTCATCAGGTATGCATTCTTGCTGGATATATTGCACAGACCTGCTATTGTATTACTATTACACTACAGTAGTTGCTGGTGTAGCCTAGTGCCGTGTGCTGGTTTAATATTTTAAAACAGTGGCTACAGAATCTTTAAATTTTGAAACCTTATTCAACCGTCTCCTGCAAGGTACAATGAAATTGCAGTAGGCTTGGTAGAAACATAGTAAACGCAAAAGGTAAATCTAACCTTAACCCAAACTGTAGCCCTAATGCTAACCTAACGCTAATGCTAACACCCCTAAACTGAAAGTTTGGAAAGTCTTGAAAAAAGTAAAGAAAAACTGGTCCCATTATTTAAAACGTGCAACCAGTCGCTACAGTACTACGAAAACGTAAGTCGCCAAGGTATGAAGGGGAGAGGCGAACTGAAAACCATTTGCACAGCAGACCTGAAACGCATCTGCTATGCTACCAGCACCACGCCTCTTGAGTGACTAACTGACCCCCTTGTTTGAAGGGTATCTTGATGATATAAATTTAATTTGGGTTTAAAATATTTAGTGTGTGCATCAAAAAACTCATTTGTTGCATTTATTTCTACTTTTTCTTACACAGAAAAATGTATATATGTTATTAAACGCCAGTTCAATTGAATGTGTAAATGACTGTATCCAGTTTTCACTTTGATAAGACTAAAAACTGTATCAAATGAAATTGCTGACATCTGTGAAATGTGTGACTACTTCTTGCATGTGAGTTGTTTCTCAGAGTCAGGATTAAAGTGGCCAATAATGTTTTTTGTAAACCCTAACCATAAATCCTAACCCTAAACACTAAGCGCTTACCCTAAACCCTAACCTTAGACACTAACACTAAACGCTAACAGTAAACCTAAACCGTCATCCAAAACTTTAGTACCTTAAATTTAAACCCGTGTCTGCTTTTTGAAGTTGTAAAAATGTATGTCAATAGTGGTCCCAAAGCTTTCAATGTACAGTCTTGGGTGAGAACATCAAAAGTGTGTTCCACACTATGAAAAAAAAACAATACAACCAAAATGTGACCCGAACCGACAACCCCATGTGGAACAGCACTAGTCACTTCCCACAAGACCATGTTGATAGTGGTCTGAACGTCTCCAACTCAGCTTTATATTAGGCATAAAACTGCATACAGTTTTTGAAGCTGGATACAGTTTTTCAGTCCTTTGAAACTGAAAACCGGCTACGGCCATTTAGACACTACCATATTAAATTCCTAGTTAAAAAACAAAAGCAAAGCAGATTTAATTCAAATTGCAATGATGAGTGTTTTTTTGCCTGTTAGCTAATTATGTGGGAAAGTTTTTATGTTTATTTGTGTGCAGTACATGTTTGGCTAACTCGCTTTAGTTTTAAAAAATGTTGGCAAATTTTAATTTTTATGAATTTTTAAGCTGGTTACCAAATTTTAATAATTTATTTAAATGAAAACTACGCATGTGGTTTTATTAATTTATATGATCATTTTGCACAAAACTTACTCTGTACTTGCTATAAGCAAGGGTCTACTCAGAAGGGATTTTACTAACTGGAACTAGGTAAAATATGGACGTGGCTTTCAACTCCTTACAATTTTGAACCTATCATTTCTGACTAGTGGTATCCCACCTATACCACTTTGGTCTAATCCAGAGTCTCAAACACGTGGCCTGTGAGGACATTATATGCAGTCCGCAATGCTTTTGGGGAATTTTCAAATCATTANCATTTACGTTAATTAGTTTATTCAATGACTTTTATAAGCGCTTGGCCAGTGAGTAAACAGTTCCTTTTAAACGAATGTAGATTGGCTAGAATTGATTTGCTTATAACTCATACTTTTTGCAGGAAATAAGAGATGTAAAAGCTGTTTCTAATAAGGTTCAGGTACCACCACTGTTGCGCCAGTGTCATAATGCGGCCCTCAGGTTACTTTAGAAGTCCTCATTTGGCCCTCGGAGCAACTTGAGTTTGGGACCCCTGGTCTAATTGATGGATACATCATTTATATTTTAAAAGGTGTCATTGCTATGAAGGCTCGTGTGAAGAGCCAAGTCAGCACCAAGCAATTTAAAATGTAAATAGAATTAAATTCAATTTTGCCAAAAGCATGTGGGTTACTTCTTATTAAAAATGTTGGATGATCTGTTAGATAGCTCCATTCCATGTTATACTACAAACTGCTGCAGAGAAAAATTATTGTGTGGATGTGAGAAGATTATGGTGACCCAAACAAAGCTTCAGACTTTCATTATAATTTTTTTTCTGACTTGTTTATTTCACACATGCTGCTTAGGCTCTGAGTTAAAGAACGATTGACACTAAGACGACAATTTTTTTGTATGAGATTATTTTGCAGTGGTGGTAAAGATAGCTGCTATGGCATGATGCATTGTGTTGCTATGGGACATCAGATCATTGGTCTAGCGAATTTGCATCCAAAAACAAGTGGTAAGAATGATTCTTATTCTTAATTGTTTACATGCTATGACAACATTCAAACAATCTTTCACCAGGTTCTTGTGAGTTTCAGGTGAAGCTGACAGTTACATGTATCAGACAGTGGGACAAGAAGGAATTGATGTTTATTCACAAGCTATGGGACTGCCTTTGTTCAGAAGGTTAAAGCTGATTTTGTTTGTATCATAGTGTTAAAGAGGTAAAACATTGGTGTCCATTATTTGACAATGCATGTTTGCTATATCAAATTATATAGTATAGTTTACCTCTTGCAATCAAAATCAATTATTTTGCTATTAAATTTAAAATTATTAAATTTTTGGTCAGATTATTACTGTGTTTTATTTCTAGGAGGTGGAATTTTAGATAAATACTCAATTGCATGTATTTATTTATGGTGGATTCAAAATGAATGGTATTTCTTGTAGCAACAGGATAAGATAATTTGAAGCAATTGGTTTATTGTTTGATAGCTTACATCAAGCCAAAAATATTTGTTGTCACTTGGGCTCAGTCAAAACTCATTAAGCTCTTTTATGACATCCAGCCAGCATCTTTTTAAAACTGATTAAAAGTGTATTTGGTTTTACGAAATTTGTGTGTGCTTCGTGTTTAGAAAATGCACTATGGATTCTTCAATGTTGAGTCAAAAATATGTAATGCAGCACATTTTGCCAAAAAAGAACTTTTGAAGTGGTTGGCAAGTTATTTTTTTAGATTTTTGAGGCATTGGCTTATTACAGCAATAAAAGTGAATGAAAATACTTAATGCAGTAGAATACATAATTATGCCAAATTTTTATGTGATTCTCCTCTTCGTGTTCTTTGGAAACATGTAAGGTATACACATCCATGGGTGCTTTTTTGAAATAATGTGTAATTGTGTTTTTCCAGTAACTTTTGCTTCCCTTTTCCTTCAGAGTCATTCAGGGAACTTCAAAATCTAAAACTCTATACTATGAGGAGAAGGAAGGCGATGAAGTGGAAGATTTGTTTTTGTTGTTAAAAGACATAAAGGTTTTGTTCTTTGCTAAGAATCTAGTCTGTTTTAAAAATGACTAAGTGCAGGCTTAATTGGTCGTGTGAATTTAGTGCATAGCTGATTTCTGATGGTGTTTACAAAAGTTTTTCNTTCAGTGTCTCATGAATGTGAACTCTTGGNGTTGCTTTGTAGGAAAAACTCGAATATGAAGGTGTATGCAGTGGAGCAATTCTCTCCAATTACCAAAGAACCAGAGTGGAAGAAGTGTGTTGCAGGCTTGGTGTACAATCCTTATCATATTTGTGGCAATGTAATCAACAGAAATTGTTGGAGGTAATCAGAGCATGTGCATAAGAATGTGTTTTTCTTAAGTGTGGAGCATGTAGAAGTGTCTCGTGCATTCTGAAAATATTTCACAGCTTGCTGTGCTTTTGAAAGTATGTTGCCCACTATGACCAACTGTTATTTTAAAGACGACAACTGGGTGATTTATTGCACTAATCAAGCACACAAACGCTTCGCTAGAAACCCAGCCTCATTACTTGTTTCCCACCAATGACGTAACTGAATGGCTGCATCGGCGTCGTATCAGGTAACTTACGCGTAGTCATGCTACTAAGTGTCTGGCAGCAACAATGGTGAGCACTGTCACCATGGGCGTCCGCAGGGCGAGGGCAAAACGGGGCATTTACCCCCCCCTGGAAATTGGTTGTAAGAACAAAAAATTTCCAAAAACCTGAAGTCAGCAACTTAATTCCGATTACTTGGTTTAATTCTTGCAATGACAGTTTATTTGCCAGTATCACATTCACACTGTGCACAAGAGCCAGGTTCATTAACCTGTGTTACGCAGTGATGAGCTTGCATTTCACTCATGTCTGCTCCTCTGCCTGCAGAGGCAGGTTGCGAAACTTACTAGCGGATTGTTCTACTGTTGGTCTTTATGGCGTAACAATAACATGGCAACGAATCTTCAAATATTTACGTCAGGTTCCGGCAGTAGGCGTTTTGCTGCATGTGACTGTTGAACGCAGACATCTTTGGGCTGTGGCACGTAATGCAGCGAGACAGTGACTGCTGATGGCGGTAAGCCACGTAGTTATACGCTGTGTTAAAAGAAGCATGAGTGAAAAAGAGGCATTGCTGCCAACGAAGCGCAATTTTTGTGACTGTCGCCGTAACGTTGAACATTTTTTTTGTGGTAGAAAGGAAAAGGCGATTGGTGAACGTCAATTTGCATTGCATCATCAGCAACCTGAAAAGGATACCGTATTTATTCGATTGTTAGCCGCCCTTAATTGTAAGCCGCATGAAATGGTGTTGAGGTGTTAAAATATTATTGTTAGCCACCCTTGATTGTAAGCCGCACAAAATGATGAAAAAAACTTCATAAGCCGCGGCTTACAATCGAATAAATACGGTAAGCAAAACGTCGACGTTGCCCCCCCCTGGAAAAATTTCTGCGGACGTCCATGACTGACACAGAACGGTAACCTTGTTTTTGGTTGCTGGATTACCAATTAGAAACACGAAGAACCCACGAATTTTTCGTTCGTAAGGCCCACAAACTTTACCCAGATGTTTGTTGGAAATCGAAAGCACGTTTTTATTTGCAAAAATCACCTCAAACTTTTTCCTTGCGTCATCTGTTCAGAGGTGTTCTACCCTAATTTCAAAGGCACTGCAGAACTTCTTATGTTTCAGATATTCTCAACCGTGGAAGATAGTGTGATTAATTCAACTTCGGCCTGTCATCATTTTGTTATCCTATTTTGTAGTCACCGTGGGTCCCTGTTTTTTTTCCGCTGAGACTTTCGGTCATTTTTTGCTGAGAAATTTTGGTCAGTGAAACATTTCGGTCATTTGTCTCACAGTTGTATTAAAAGTCGCAATAACAGTGTTCATTAGCCTATATTTTTAGACATTCTGATCGAAATGACTAATTTTTTCGGTTTTTTCAAAAACGTTTCGGTCTATGACCGAAAAAAACAGGTGAGTCCTCCTACCAGTTGAATTGCCGGAAGAACAAACCACCTATTGCAAGATTTGATGAATGTAAAACAAATGTTCTTCGACTGCACTTATAAAAAAATTATTTGCTTGCTGAATCTTTTTTAAAGTCCAACCTTAGTCAAGCTGACATCTAGTTATGACATCACAAGCTGGGCTGATGGGGCGACAGGCCGAAGAGCAAATGTGACAGGCTAACTTGGAATACCTGTGTTGAAATGTTGAAAGGCATTAAAAATACTAGCTCAATATTAAATGCCATATTCGGACTAATTCTGACTGCACGTTTGCAGTTTTTTATAATGGTGGTCCCAGTTGCAAAACAAAGAAGTTGTGGTTTTGGAATCGTAACCTTTTAGGGCACAGCAATTTAGCTTAATTACCAACAAGGGTTCTATCATACTAGCCTAGAAGACCTGGTCACGTCATAGTCAAACATCAAATCTGGGATCCCTTTCTTTTTTGCCTCATTGCGAGTGATTGCTTAGGACTGCATCCTTTCATTCGACTTCCACGAATGTGAACAACTGCTCCGAATCCTGTTAGACTGCCTTTGTGATAACAGTCTAACACATGGGTCACCAACCTTTTTGAAACTGCTAGCTACTGCTTGTGTACCGATTAATGCGAAGGGCTACTAGTTTGATATACAGTTCTGAAATAAATATTTGCTCAATTAATTTCAACTATTTTAGTATTGATACTCGTAAATGTGAAGACATTGATCATGCTAATGTTACGTTTGGAACAGGTCCGCGGGCACCACGTTGGTGACCCTTGGTCTAACACATGCTTAAACAGGCTAATCGCACGACGCATTTTCAAGTATTCATGCTGTTTAATCTATCGGGAATTATTTTGCAAAAGAAGCTACGGTCGCCGACTGCTACAAAATGTTGTTTTTGTTTAACTCAGTGATTAAAAATTTACTCACCAAACTTGTTGCTACAAATACTATGTGACAGATCGAATGTTGACGACAAATGAAGGAAATGCTTACTGAGGTTTTTGTCAGGTTTACTTCAGATGCTCTGTGAAAAAATTTCAGCTTGTAGTTTAGGTTCACGAGAGATCGTTGTAGGTGGGGACTTCGTTGTCAAATAAAAAAAGCGACAATGCCGCGAAGTATATTTCTTTACGAAAAAATTTTGAGTAGGTAAATATAAGCGTAATCTTTACATTTCATCACAAAAACCAAACTTGAACTTGCGTAGGAAGGCCCTTTTGGCAACGATTGCAGTCACAGGGTGTGTTTGGGCAAACGTTTTGTTATAGCAATGTCGTAACCGCAATGTTCATGTTTTCTCTCACAGATATATGAAAAAGTTATTGAGATTTTTCTTACTGCAACTGCTTTTCACAGCAAAAGGGTTTATGTTGGAAATGCAGGTTTTTGATAAACGCTTTAATTTCGCGCAGGAGATGATCGAAAACAAACTCGAGGCGGTCTTGGTCAAAGTTGCCGCTCTCGGTCTCGGGCAAAAGCACCTTGGAAAGACACTAAACGAAATGCAGAATTATCTGTGCGAGTTGGTACGTACTGCAAGATGGCTATGGACTGTTCTACGCTTCGTATATAGAACTGGATTTTGGTCTTCGTTGGTTTTATTCCAATATTTTCGGGTTTGCATTACTCATTACTTGAATTGAATGCAGAACAAAAAGTATGGAATCCATGTGTGTGGTGAAGGCGGTGAATATGAAACGTTTACGCTAGACTGTCCATTGTTCAAAAAGAGGATTGTCATGTAAGTTTTTTATGCATGGATTCGTGCGTCTATCAGTCGTACTTCATAATTTTTCGCTTTTCAGAGACGACAGTGAGATCATAGTTCATTCTGATGATTGTTTCGCTCCGGTTGTGTACTTGAAACTGAAATCGTTTCACTTAGAAGACAAGAAAACTCCGAGTTCTTTGAATTTAGATTGCCTAAATCCACAAGCTGTTGCTGTCAATTGTTCTTCAACCATTTTTAACGACAAACTTGAGGTAATTTAGACATCTGTGCCATTTGATTACTGCGCATCGGCTTGCACATCAAACGTGTCACTTTGCCGTATGTTATGTAGAGTACCATTCAATGGCTTGGATCAGACTTGCTGCAAAATAGTTCGCAATCGCATGCAGACTTGTTTGAAAGTAACTGGTCAGTTACGGCTGTCGGTAACTACTTAGCTATTAATGGGATTTGTGCCCGATGCTCCGCATATCGGACGGAGGAGGATGTGAAGCAACATGCCCGAGCAATAATGTCCAAGATGCTTGGTGAGTGCGCGCTCCTACCTTTTTCTCCGCGGTTTTCCAGCTCACAATACTCTCAATTTTGTAGATGACGAACATTAGTTCATGCATTTTGATTATGCACGAGGTGTTTTTTTTCTCGATTTTGCTGGATTTGACTAAGAACCAGACTTGTTTTGTATTTGAAAACAAGAAACGAACCGCAAATTTTGCCGAGCTGCCAACGTTTAGTTACGTTAAGAATATGTGTGCTTGTCACACGCGCTTCAATATGTGGTGTTGTTAACTTATGGCAACGTCTCTAGTGATATTTGCATTTTTTGTTTTTCACTATAGTTTTTCATTTGTATTTTGTTGCTTTGCGTGTATTTGTGGGGGCAGTGACTTAATGACAGCTACGGCCGTCACATCCTGTTGCTGCATTCCTGACTACGTATTCTGTACTTGGTCGTGATGTAGAAATAAACTGAACTGAACTACGTGAAGGAAATTCTGGCAAGAGCGTTTACATTTGTGTCCGTACGACAACGCTGGTGGAATGTCGATGTTCAAAACCCGTGTATCATTTATATATTGTCCTAGGTCCTTGAAGTGAAACTGCATACCGTTGAAACTACATTACCTGTCCCTAATGATACGTTCTGAATTGCTTTTGTGACCAAAATTGCATAACATCGTAAAACGCACCGCGGTTGATTTATTAGTTTTCTTCCATCAAACGAAGGCACATCTGTTGCAAACGCCATGCGATGATAACTATGTGGTGAAAGAGCAAAGTAGAAGTTCTGATCAAATTTTGTAAATTTGTCTTAGTATTTGCAGTTCCAAGAAAGTCACACTAATATGGTGGAAATCCTAAAGTTCCTCTGTGAAACCTACTGTCGTTAAAAAATAAAATAACCTATGCCGGTTTTCGTTCAGAACTGGGAGTATAAACAATCCAAAATTTGCAAATACGCACTTTGCATTGACATTGTTTACAATATCACAATTAGCCATCGCTTGTGACGTTCACCTTTGTTTATTGCATGAAAATGCGTGATTCTCCAGTGATTTTTAAGTGATGCGGTTGTCAGTGGTGGACTTAAGGTTGGGGGGCCCGAGGTGAGACTGAAAAGGGGTCGTCTGATGACATCGTCGTGGTAAGACCTTTTGATCAAGCCTTGGAAGGGGATATGCGGGATACGGTGTTATGCACTTCTCTATGTCGCATTAGGGGTCATGGTTAGGGGATGGGGGTAGAGATAGTTTTATTGTTGAAGTTTTGAATAGTTGTTAGGCTTGGCGTTAGTTCTCTCGGCAATATTGGAAAGAAATCTTTGGCAAGCTCTGTGTAGTGTGTGTAGCAACTTACCAGTGTTCATTGACTAAAAATGCAGTATTAAACAAAGAATATTAGACTGCAATTCGCAATAGATTAATCAATAAGGAAAGTTTGATATAGATTAATGGAGTACAAAACAGGTCTATTGCTAAACACAACAAAACTCATGGGATTTCATACGCACTACATATGCTCTTAAGGCAGGGGCCCGTTTTTCACAGTCGTGCACACTATATTATGAGAAGCTTCATTCTCTGACAGTGAAAATTATCATTTGGTATAAATTTTTGCTCTTACTTAATAGGGCCCTTTCAGAACCTTTTGGAACAAAGTTTAACCCACAGTCTTTTCAAAAGGTATTGGAGTTGGTTTGAAGTTTTTCCTTATTAAAGGTTTTTTTTTAAGGAAAATGTTAAGTACCCGATATTCTCTGATTTTAGGGACCCGATGATAATTTTCTGTGATTCATTCGGGTCCCTAAAACGCCTTAAAGAAACCCTGCTTATTACACATTAAATATGCTGGTGGGGACCCTGTCAAAGCAGAATACTTACACATTGCAATATGCTGTTGGGGGCCCCTATGAAAGGAGAGTATTTACACATTACAGTTGCTGTTGGTGGCCCCTTTGGAAGCAAAGTACTGAAACATGACAGTTGCTTTTGTGGGCCTCTTTGAAAGCAGAGTACGTGCACTTAACAGTTGCTGTTGGGGGCCCTTTAAAGGCAGAGTACTTACTTTTGATGTGCATCGGAAAATGTTGTATGAGCGGATATTATGTTTTTTTTTACCAAAACTGAAAAAATGTGCGCGCGAAACACCTCGAGGGCGGCGCGAGGCAAGTGCCTCGGTCGCTTCCCCTTGAACACACCACTGTGACAGCCTGGAGATGGCGCCACATGTAAATATATGGTCACCGGTAGATGGCGCCCATAAGTAACAAGTCATTGTGACAGTTACCACAAGCGAATTATCATAATTCACTTAGCCCTGTATAATGATAGTTCAATCTAGTATCAGTAGAGTGATCTCTTCGAGTGAGCTCTATTGCTGCTGGTTGCTTTCCTGTTAGTTTAATGCCCCGAATTACCATATTTCTCGTATGCTTGCCTCAGTAGCTCAAGGCGATGCAGATGCCTGCAAACACCACTGGCGATCGTACTTTTTCGAGTCAGCAGATATATTCTGGAAGGCAAATGTATTACAGATTAAACCATGTAGAACAATTGCAGAAGCAAGAGTTGACTGATGAAGAAATACCTAAAAATGTTTCAACGCGTCTTCGTGTATCCAGCCAGAAGCAATATCAAGAACGATTTTCGCTTTTTCGATCCAAACACGCCATTAATCCCTGTCGTTTGCTGTGTTACTTTGTCAAACAATGTTTGGTGTAAAAGGGCTTTTTTTATGTACGTAATCACCTTGTTACAAGTCGTATTTTCACAGGCAGTAAAATTTGTGTTTTCAGTGTGTTTCTGTGCTGCATTTTCTCAGCTAGCTTTACCAAAACGTTAACATTGTCAAAATACAACTGTTTTCCAGATCTTCTGCGAGCTCGCGGTCACAGTTCACGCGACATTTGCTATGTGCATTTCTACGTGGACGATATGTCTCGTTTTGCCGCCGTCAACTCAGTGTACAGAACATTCTTTGGACATAACCCTCCGTCAAGGGTTTGCGTTGAGCTAAACTTCGTTAATGCGCCAAATGAAGAAGGAAATCGGTTCCTTATGGTGGATTGTGTTTCCTATCATTGCCCGTCGCAAGAGTTAAGGGAAGTGATGCACGTCCAAAGTATATCGCATTGGGCACCTGCTAACATAGGTGATGCTCTTACTAGATTAGCAAAGGAAACAATTGGACGTCTATTTGAAACGCTTTGCATTTTCAGGCCCATATAGTCAATGCGTTAAGGTGAACGATGTATATTTTGTCGCCGGACAAATCGGTTTGGTCCCTGGCACTATGAAGCTTGTGGAAGGTGGTGCCTTAGCAGAAGCAAGCTTGGCTTTAGATCATGTCCAGGTATGTTTCTGTCTGTGATGGCTGAGCGTGAATGCATTTAACAACTGCTGCCCTTTGTTTCTTAAGAGTGTGCTGAAAGCCATGGAAAGTAATGTAACTCTGGAGGACATCTTTATGTCCGTCTGCTACGTATCCAGACAAGAATACATTCCGTTGGCTGAACGCGTTTGGGAAAGAAATGGAGGATTGAAAGACAGTAAGATTTGATCTTATGCACCGTAGATATTGCCCCCTTTAGAAACCTTCGAATGATGTGAACACCACACGAGTGACAGCTGGCTGTAGTTCGTGTTTTTAAAGTTCTACTTCAAATATAAACGTTTTTTATGGTTGTTGAAGCCCGCTTCATGTATGAAGTGCAAAACGAAAATGTTTGATTGATCGATTATTTTTTTGAAATAGTGATATCTGGTAAATATAATATCTACTGCTACGAAGAGGAGTTGGTTATCTTGAATAGATCACATTTAAACATTTTTCAACCTAAGGGATTTTAGGACATGGTGATGACCATTATCCTCCACTTCATCATTCAACAGGGAGAGTTTATTGCCAAGTTCCGATTTAAATAAACATGGTTGATTTGAAATTTCATATGTAGATATCAAACGTTTTACGAACTGACGTTTATACGTAAAACTCGCCCAGTGCAGCTTGGTGTTTTTATAAGCCTACGAGGAATATAAAGCATTCGTGAACCAGAAGTAGTTGGTGTTGTAGAACGATGCAGAAGAGAGACGAGAGACGAAATTAGATGTTTTAACTTAGTGTGCATGGCCGCCGTTGTAGGGCTTCTCGCAAATAGTGTGCAATAAATAAGTAGGGGTGCTATTACGCAGAAGGGACCACAATATCACCCGTCCTGCTCCGTCATGAAAAGAATAGTTACAGCTCAGCACACAGCCTCTCCTTTTCAGGTGTAGTGATGGTTGCATGTCTGCTCAGGCAGAAGACACAATACCGTTCCTGCATAAATATGCCCGCAGCATCCTTCGTGCATCACCCTGTTTCCGCAGAAATTTCTTCTCAAGTGGAACAACCTGTTATCCAACGGTATAACTTATTATCCTGTTATCCAACAGTGTAGCATTGACCTGAAATGCGCAAAATCAATACAATCGCGCGCGCATCGATCGTCGCGTGGCGACAAGGACCGCGTTCGAGCTTTGGGCAGAGCAGAGGAGCTGTTCGAAAATTTTTCGATAATTTTCCCGCCAGGCATCCACAAGTGGAGGCAGACCCGAAACCAGGGGTGGGCGAAGGCCCTCCTGGAAAAAATGTGTTGGACATAGTTTAAAACTTTCGGACACAGTACAAAAAATTTGGTCCCCTCTCAGAAAACTCTTCACTCCTGGTGCCCCAAGCTGGTTACGGGCCTGAGAGGAGGTACCACTTTGCGCCGGCTACGCATTTGGGGAAGCAAAGAAGACGTCGAATGCTTTTACTCCGGAAGACTTGAAAGCCACGCTTAAACTGCAGTTTTGTCGTAAGGTGGTGATTGGAAACTGGAACATCACGTCATTCATAGGGAAAGAGCACGCACGGGATGAGGAAGCCAAACGATATTGTTGGCATTTCTCCGACTGTGCGTAGTAGCTCTAACACTGGATATGGTCGATGGGTGGAAACTCTACACTGGTGTTGAGCCAACGCAGTCTGCGAGCTGGGGATGCGCTTTAGTCCCCAGCTGGCAGGCTGTGTTGATCAATGGATCCCATTGGGAGGTAGGAAACGCATGTTGAAACTAAAGTTGATAGAAGACTCCCCTGTTTCCGATGCAGCCACACGACCCAAATTCAACTGCGCAGTAACCTGAATTCGTGGATGAAATTAGTGATGCTCTGCGAAAGATTAAAGCTAGCCAATCTACGATCCTTACGGGAGACTTCAATGCGCAGTTAAAACGATCCTAGTGCATAGAAGGGTGTTATCGGTCAACATGGTGATACTAACCTAAAATGATTACGGAAAGCTTTTGCTGCAACAACGCAATGTGTATAATGAAAACACATCTTCAACACAGAGGTTTTCAAAAATTCACCCGTTGCAAGGATTCATTGGGACAACAGTCCCTCATTTATTTCTTCATCGTTTCAGCTGAATAATAATTCAGGAACAATTATTGTTCCAACCAGTTTTGGACGTTCTTGTAAAAAGAGATGCAACTGTCGGTGGATCACCACTTGTCTGCAAATTTCTTCTTGAAAAACCAACAGAGCTTACACGAAATGGAGGACGAAGAGACCTTACCACTTTAAGAGACCAGAAAGTGGAACAAGATCTTTAATACAAGGTTGAAAGCCCTGGTGGATTACCATGTAAGAAAGACCTTTGCAGAAACGTGTCGTCCTTGTTCCGAGAGCTGGAATACACAGCGCACGTAGAAGAGTGCCAGTTGTTCCAAAGCAGCTGCAATTTCATCAGTTGCTCGTAGCCCAGTGTTACAGACAAAAGCCCTTAGTGGAACCAGGAGGTGAACGATGCCATTCGAACATTTAAAATAGCCTATAATGAACAATAACTAGATTCCAGTAGCTGGCAAGCCTCAAGTGTTCTGGTAAATCATCTGGCGTCTCCACGACAAAATATCCAACACCGCTAGAACCACCAAAACCGTGTCCTACTCAACAATGAGGAAGACATTCTTGACAGATATAGGAGTATATGAAATATTTTTCACCTCGTCACTCTTCTCCCATCAGACACACGGGAGGAATGTGTTAGGGAGGAAAATATCATCAATGCGACTGTAATCGTCCTGGCTGGAAAGGCGGTAGGTTTTGAAATATCCGACCTGAAAGTCTTGGATACAAAAAAGAGTTGTGCAGGTGATTTGCATGTGCCAAGTGGCCTCGCGATCGGGAAAGGCAACGAGGCAATCTGGAATGATTCACAAGAAGTGAAACAGGAAAGAGTGCATTAACTATTAGGGCATTTCCTTCCTTGGTTTCCCTGGAAAAGTGTATGCCAAGTGTCTCGACAAATATGCCGCGAAATAATTGAAGCGAAGCTTGAGGATGCCCAGTGTTTTCGTCCTGGCCGTGGCACTACTGACCAAATTTTCTTCAACTGGAAGGTTGGGTGTTCGATCCACGGCCGCTCAGTGAATCGCCGTAGCGCTTCTTAGGCAAGAGCGTTCACCTCAATCGCCCCGGCAGGGGTCAAATTTCAGGCTTCGGCCTGCAGCTAACTGCCGTCACCAAATATCGAATTAAAAATAATTATTTTAGTCCTCGAAAAAAATATTTGGAAAATTGTGCAGGAGTACAGTGTTGACGGGCCCCTGTTACTGGCCATCAAGTCATTGTATTCCTGCTCAGAATTAGTGTCCGCTGCGTGCGATCAAGCTGGAATGTAAATTAATTAGCACTGAAAATATCTGGGTGTCTCTTCAGAAACTCAATAGGCAGTGTACCCTGCAAGGAAGCGGCAATACGCTGCAGCAGGTGGAGAAGTTTAAGTACCTTAGGTTGGTACTCACGAGTGACAGAAAGCAGAACAAGGAGTTTGATAAAACGAACCTTATCGTTCCGAGGTCACAAAGCAGGAGCTTTCAAACCGCTAAACTGTCAGGTTTCAAATCAGCATTACGTATGATCCTCACCTATGGTCGTGAATCTTGGGTATGTGGACAGAAACGCCGAAAGAGTGCTATCTCCGGTAAAAGCGGCAGAGATGGGATTTTTACTAAGAGATCACGACGTGACTCTTTGCAACAAACTGCGCCACCAAGAAATTCATTTAAATGTGAAGGTTGATCCACTTCGAACAGAGAATCCCAACTGCGATGGTTTGGCCATGTGCCCAGAATGTCCCAAGACAGGTTGGAGAGGCGAGTCCTACTGGTCACACCCACAGGAAAGCGACTCAGAAGGTGGCGTGGTTGTATTCCCGATCTGGCTTAGCTCCGCCTTGGTGTGGATCCTGCAGAACTTTCAGAGGTTGCTGGAATGTCGAAGGTATTTCGAGACCACCTATGGCTGCTGCCCTTGTGACCCTTCTGAGAGGAAAAGTGAGTGTAGAAGTGAATGAATATATAGTGTCAACATCTTTCATTGGCAGGCCCACTGCAGTTTCTGTACCTTCTGCAAACAGCGCTACAAAATGACAGCCAACAACATGCTCTTTACCCCAATTTCACCTTTGATTGCATTCAAATCATATTTTCATCATGTTCCCTCTAGGTTTTGTCCTCTTACTGTCACAACTATCAGAAAAATATACTCGACGAAATGCAGAAACGTTTGTTTTAACTAAACAGTTACGATGCGTGCAGTTAAAACGAGATCTCCGAGTTTGTACGTACCATATACCCCATATCACAAAGTTCCAGCAAAGATTCAGCCGCATTTATGCTTTGTGGGAAAACATGTTACTGCGAACTCGGAGATCTGGTTTTGTGCAGAGTCAGATTTTTCAGGCGTTTTTCACAAACGCTTCTGGAAAAGTTTGACGAACGCTCAAAACTTTTTTTGTGCGCAGGTTCTTCAGATGAGGTAACGTATGTGGTTGTGCCCTCACTGCCACGGAACGCTCGCGTTGAGTGGCAAGTGCTCGCGTCCGGAAGAAAATCTGCCGGGACGGGCGAAGCAGCAATTTCCGACAAGGATGGAAGAGGCACCGGTGCATTAAATTGTTTTACGCAACATATAGGTGAGTTCAAGTTTAAAAACCTGATAGAGCTGATTTTCTGCGGCGTGATCTAATGTTGCCCGAGTGCGTCACGTTGCACAGGATTTGAAAAACTGGTTTACATGAAAGCAAGTGTTGAATTGCACCCTGCCGTAATCAACTTTTCCTCTGCTTCAATCATGTCGGCTGTAGGAGTTATCACTTCATATTTTTGAAATCACCCCGCTATGCGACTTGATGGGTTGCTCGTTGAGTTGTGTGCGTCACAGTCTGGCATCTACTGCCAGTGCTTTTGGCTCGCAGTGTGTGAGGCTATTGGCTGCAGATATCAGCAGCAAGTTTATCTTTGCAAAACGTAGTCACTGTACTTCACTCAGCTGTCACACCCGCTTTTCCTCTCGAGAGGCTCGCAGCGCAGGGCAGTAGCCCTGGAAGATTACAAGTACACCACGGTATTCACCATCTCTGATAGTTCTTTTGGCTTTACACCAAGCAAGTTCGGAGATGTAATCACGCCACATGGTTCTTGGTCGACTCTGGGCTGCTCTCACCTGGGCTCGCCTCGCTAATCTTTCGTTGAGTTGCCACAGTAGTTAGTTTCCTTTTTTTGGATTTCCATAAAATAAAAGCTGTTTTCCTTCGGGAAGTATCAGCCATTGGGTTTCTGACATTGCAAGAATGTTGGTTATGTTATCAAACAGGATATGTACAAGCACCAAATTGATATGTACAGTATACCTGATAGCAGCCCACATCACCTGCGAGATTTGAGCCACTTTTGTAGCTGTGACTCCGACCTGTTCCGTACCCAGTGACTTCGTTTCAAACGTTTTCGCAACAGATCGTTTTTCTTGATATCGATAGTTTGCTTTGCAGAGTGGCGAGTGCAGCATATCATTGATTTGCCAGTATTTCGCTTTGGTTGAAAATGCTGCCTTAAATACTAACGTGTTTGTTATATTTAGAAGTAAAAGAAAAAGTGGAATTGAAGCAATGTCTGCTGTCATTGTTCACGGCATTGCAGTCACAAGTGTCGTCTCGCGGCTTGAAATGGAGATCGGTCTTACACATACGATTGTTTTACGTGATGCGAAATGTTTCAATTGACCGCTTCAACAGTAAGTTCACATCCTTCATCACTTGTAAGAGGCCCGCAACCCAACGCAGTGTAACCCAAATGGCAACCTTGGCATTGCTTGTTGCAGGTGTGTGCTGTGAGTTGAAAACTGAGCTGCAAGATTTACCCTGCATCTCCGCTGTTCCAGTCACCGCAATCTTCACTCATAACTCAACATCCATGAAGTGCATATCCGCAGTTTGTACTTTGATTGATGAAGAAACACAACTGCCCACTTAATCGTCGATCATGAGATTCTTGCTACTTCGCACTGCCGTTTACGATTGCGTGTTGATTCGTGATACAAGTGTTCGTGACAAAGATCTAGGCTTTAATTGCTGATCACACGCAATCCGCTGAAAGCTTGAAGAGTTGGTCGATGTATTTCTTAGCTCTAGTGCTACAACCACCTTTTTAATTTTTTATACAGGGAGAAATCACAAATAGAACATTAAAAGTCAGAGATAATGAGGGCTACAGATGCCGGCTGATATTGCTGACTAATCGTGACGTTGCAATGGAAGTTGTAACGAGCGATTGCAATGTGCTCAACTTTCACGTCTTTGGTTTGGAGCTATGTTTCGCAACCAGTGAGATCGTATCCTTTTGTAAATGCCTACAGATTTGTTGGGTTGACATCATTCAAGCATTGTGTTGTTTTTCAGGCTCTAAGCTTTTATTTAATACGGTCTAGTTAATATGTTTGAAGAGCTGAATCGTCTAACTGGTTGGTCACTGTCTTGTCTCCCTGCCCATCAGTCGATTCTGATATCAGGTAAAGATGTGGATGCATCGTTTCTGCTTCACCATTTCATATCCATGTTCCTGAAAGCTAGTCAGGCAGTGCTATTGATAACTGCTGCTCAGGTGGAATCGCATTATTCTGTAGTTTGCGGAAAGTTCGGCGTCAGTTTCGAGAAGTGCAAGAACGCCAACAAACTTTTCGTTATTGATCTGCTGCAAGAGAGATTGCGTGACTATTTGCAAGACAGCTGCCCAACCGTTGATGCGAACAACGAGTCGCGGTCTGCCGAGGCCGGGACAGAACTTGCTTTAACCCTTTGCCAAAGGATTCGAGCAGAAGTCCACCGTTTGTCGGGCGAGGGCCAAGTTTTAGTTGTTCTGGACGACATAACGATTTTGCCGAACATTGGTATCGAGGTCGGCGAAGTTGCGAACTTGGCTCGATCGATGAGGCTTTTGTGTCAGACGATGCCCTGCGTGTTCCTTACCCAGCTTCAGTTAAACGGCTTCGCTAATATGGACAGCACGTTGTATCCCATCTGCAAAGTTAACTGCACGTCGGAATTTTCGGTTGAGGGTCTTGAAACAGGTTACAGCAAGGATGTTCACGGAAAAGTGTCTGTGGTAATTAAGGAGGGCGATTGTGTGGTGGACGTTGCCAAGCACTTCACTCGCCAGTACAAACTGTCCGACAGAAATTTAAACCTATTTGCTGCTGGTATGTCGCAAGCAGTTTTGTAGTTTCTTGCTAAATATAACAGCGTTGTGTTTGTTAAAAAGCTGAAAAAGTGAGTGTGGTGACCGGACTACCCTATTTTCAAATATAAATAAGACAAACACCAGCCTTTGTTCTTGTAGCTAACTAGTCACGTTTCATTCAAAACAGAGCAAGAAGGTCGCGGCAATTAAACGCTGGCGCTGATGATAGGGATTTGTATTTCAGTAGACTGCGTCATAACCACGATCCTCCCCGCTAAAGAAATCGTTGCACTGAATTTTTAACAGCTTAGAGACGTCATAAATACGCAGTAACAAGCATGGTTGCTTGTGCAATCCAACCCAACAACTGTCTTCAAATATAAGAAACCGTATCGGTGAGGTGTTAAACCAATGGCCATGGGCGCAATTTGGTGGGGGACATGTCCCTCCACTTTACAGATGGTGGGGATATAATATGTCATGTCCCCCTCACATTCTTCTCTTTAGGTTTTGTATTTGGAGAGGTTTCAAAAAATTGAAGTGACGTTTGTAACATATGTGTGAAGAGCATTTCATGTTAGATGGTAGGCCACGCATAGCCAAGTTGATGTTGAAACAGAGTTTGGTGTGGTATCACGATTCTCAGTTGATGGATAGACTCACTTGTGGTGGCGGTTTCCAACGTAGTGAAAACTAATGCATTAATCGTAATTGCATCAAAAATCAGTCTGAAGAAAGTACATCGCATTGTTCTTTCAGAAAGCATTATTTTGAAAAAGACTACGGTATTTGGTGGTGCATCAGCATTAAAAGGTGCATAATATAAAGCCCGCTGTTGCAATGATTGGAGGTAACGGTGTTGTATGATAACATGGGTTTTTAACATTGCGTATGAAGTTTTACGCGAAGTTGTGCTTGCTTTAAAAAATACGAAAGGTTTTCCAATTCACGCTTAGATTAGCTGAGAAATCCAATCAGAATGATAAGTTAATAACTACGCCAAAGCTCAAGCAATATTGCTGTCCAGGCTTAACTTTTGTGTAAACTCACAAACGTCTCATGCCAACAAAAAGAAATGTCACAAGCCATATTTCCTTACACGGTCACGGTCGCACTAAGTTTTTCCAAACTCCCGGCAGAAGGGAAACCACAGTGTCTCTCAGGATGACAACAAAAACAGATCAAGCAAACATCCGTTCTAATCTAACTGTTCAAGTATTTGAAAAACACACTTTTTTCGTATAAAACATTTGCGACCACCATCACCGAAACGTCCCGTCGCCGCACTGTCTTAGATCGTGATTTATTTCGTGTAGAAATGTAACTGGCTTTGCTGTAACGATGGTTGTCAAGTGTTTGGAAACAGAGAGCGTAAAATTTGAAGATGCAGGTTTATAATGTTAGGAAAATATCTGCGGAGTTATTGCCGAAGACAAAAAGTGGCACTATTGTGAAAACTTAGTTTTAGGATGGGCAGTTTTGCAAAAGACTGTCTTGAAACATTAGTAAACAGGATTTCAATCAAAACGTAAGTGAAGTATTGACTTAGCTACAGGACCGGCGTTAGCAAGTGCGGGGCCCGATTTTAAACACTTTTGTGGGGCCCCATTCAGTGGTGTGTAGAAATTTTTGATGGGATGCATCAAATCATAATGATAAAAGTCGGTGATGGTAAAAAGGTAAGACCGCTCCAGTAGTGATTTCAATGGGCAACGTCGTGAAACCAAAAATGAATTACAACACACATAATACCTCTTCTCTGGCCAGGCTCCTCCCTGAATAGCAGGGAGGTACGCGTGTAGTACCTGCAGAGAGGAGAAGTATTGATTGCTGTGCTATGGTGTATATCTAAAGCTGAAAAGTTTTCAGTTGTAGCAGAACATCCCTGTTTCCAGGCCGGGTACTGCCATGGATGGCCTACCGCTTCACCATTTGGTAGATTCTTTTGCAGTGAAACAGAAGACTTTGTCCCACCACTAGTTTCTGGGGAAACTTATTATGACTGGAGGTGGTTCTAAATAGTCCAGGTTAGTCCCTAATATTCCGACTCATGAGACGACACCTGGCTAAGTAGCACGACCATTTGTTCGTCCAAACTTCATATTTTCTTGCTCAATGCCTCACCAGATGCACTATCCGACAAGGTGCCTTCGTTGTCAGAATCAACACTTTCGAAACGACTCCTATCACTTCCCGTACATGAACTTCCACTTTGATGATCTGGCGTAACATGACCAGGCTGCCTGCCTGCTACGATGTTGCCATCTTCAATGTGTGATGTGGCATTTAGGGATACTCTCAGTGGTTAAAAATACTTGTTCAAAGCATCTTTTTTTTCCTTCGGCTTTTTTCATCTTTAGCTTCAGGCCGTATCTTGGTCTTTGACTCATGGTATTTAGGTTAGTTACAGAAAACACATTTTCTTGAATAAATAGCCAATATTTTAATGTTAAAGCCAAAAACAAAACACCTGCCTATCACTACATACTTTACATGTGGATAGTGATTACATGTCGATAATGTGTACAAACCGCTTGCACGTGGATAATGAGTACAAACCGCTTATTAGAGCAGGTTTTGACTTTTGAATATCCCGGAGAAGGTAAAAAAGTTTTTCTCCAAACACTAAAGAAATATATGAAATGAATGTAGATCTCCCAACAAGTTTAAACCTATTTTAAAATTTTTCAACACAAGCAAGTACTGTAGTAGACTTCACGAATATTATTCGAATTTCCACCTTTTCAGACCTTTCGCAACTTTAAATTTTTTACCGCAAGAACATCACAAGGCTCACTCACTTGAACCAAATTGTCACTTCTCCTACTTTGCAAATGGCCTAACTGTTAGTAATTTACTGTTACTTTTTAACGAAACGTTATTTTTTGCACACCAAAACAGTGGCGGTTCTAGGGGAGCCTGGGTGGGCCATGGCGTCCAGTTTTGTGCTTAATTTCACGTTCAAGTTCGTTTGATTGACACATACAGCAGCTAACTTTCAGCCAGGAAAATTTTAAACGATTTGAAGACTTTCTGGCGACGGTTCTGACGTTATTTACAAGCCTATATTGGGTTTGATAGGGTTAATCATAGCAAATCAATCTTCATCACAACGGAAAATCACCATGCGGGAGAGACGTTTATGTTGGCCCCCTTACTTTTTACCTTGGCCCCGCAGTCCTCCCCCCAGTTTTTTTCATCCTAGAAACGCCACTGCACCTGAATTAGTCATCCATAATTAAAACTAGGTTTAATTCAAGGGCTTTCGCCAATCTCAGGTTGCCTGATCAAGGTGTCATTTCAAAACAGACACGTTCAAAACAGACCATTCATAACAGACCACATTCATAATAGACTCCGTTCGTACCTAGGGCCGGACGGGGCAAAGGGTGTTAGGCAAAATGGTTTGGACTTTTGGCGTCCACACTGCAATAGACATTTAGAAGGGGGCCGTTATCAACATGGTCTGTTATGAACGGGTCTGGTATGAACGGGTCTGTTATGAACGGGTCTGTTATGAACGTGGTCTGTTATGAAAGTGGTCTGTTTTGAACAGGTCTGTTTTGAATGGGTCTGTTATGAACGTGGGCTGTTTTGAATGGTCTGTTACAAGCAGTGGCATAGCTAAGGGGGGGCGGGTGGTCGGTCCGTCCCTGGCGGCATTTTTATGGGGACGGCACTATGGGCTATGCTGCTGTAGGCTATAAACCTGCAAAGGATGTACTGAAATAAAAGTGGTTTTAATGTCGGGACACTACTCGTAGTTGAAGCACAGTTTTGATTTTGAGTAATTTCAACTATGGCATGTGCATTTAAGCGATTGTTATCTTAGCCAAACAATAAACAATCGTGTATCGAGGATGTTGTATCAATAGACTTTTTTACATAAAGCTGCAACACGGTTCTCAACACGCTTATCAACTCACTTGATGTCAAATTTTACTGATTCACTACACGGTTGATTGATCGAGTGTTGGGTCGTTGT
>JGI24158J21664_10000996_pt1 | contig 29806 bp, 15 predicted proteins | sample Ectturendosymbi3_FD_21664 | JGI IMG/M metagenome (IMG submission 21664)
AAACCTGAAACCCTAAACCTGAAACCCTAAACCTGAAACCCTAAACCTGAAACCCTAAACCTGAAACCCTAAACCTGAAACCCTAAACCTGAAACCCCAAACCTGAAACCCCAAACCTGAAACCCCAAACCTGAAACGCTGAACATGAAACCCTAAACCTGAAACACTAAATATAAAACCTTGATCCTGAAACCTGAAACGCTAAACCTGAATCCCTGAACATGAAACCCTGAACCTGAAACTCTAAAGCTGACACCCAAACATTGAACCCTAAACCTGAAACTCTAAACCTGAAACGTTGAACATGAAACCCTAAACCTGAAACACTAAATATAAAACCCTGATCCTGAAACCTGAAACGCTAAACTTGAAACCCTAAACCTGAATCCCTGAACATGAAACCCTGAACCTGAAACTCTAAACCTGACATTCTGAACCTGAAATCTTGGATCTGAAACCCTGAACCTAAAACCCGTGGGTTTCGTAGTGTGAGATGCTGAGTGATTAAGTTTGTACGTATTCGTCTGTCTAGTGATGATATGCTTAAGGGATTAAATATCGGGGTCTTTCATTGCCTGCGTGATTGACTATCTAGTGGTCAAATGTCAGTGATTAATTGTCGAGTAATTATGTGATGCGTGATACAAGACTTTCCGCATTTGAGAGTATTTGAACAGCTCTTTAACTCAATCACCTGGCGAGTTATGATGGCCCAAATATGTACAAAAAAGTGGGACAAGCCGGACGTATGTCTGTGCATCAATGGAGTACAATATAAGTTGTAGGCAAAGTTTATACTATCAATTACAGCCACTTTTGAAGTAATGTGTCTTTTTATGGTCTAATTATATTATCTTAATTGCTTTACCTGCAAGCAAATGATCTCGCTAATTGATTGGATTAAAAAACTCTACCTTAAATGTTTTTTCCACATTCAGATTGGCAGTAGCGCAGTTTTAAGACTTTGGCGAGTATTGCTAGTGAAAAAGGAAGATAAAGTTGCATAATTATGACACAGACCTTTCTTAAATAACAGATCTATTATTTCGAATTACTTACCAACTGAATTTTTCCAAAAAAGTGTATGGCACAAAATCAAAATCTTTAAAAAACTACTTGAAAGAAATAAGAACAGAGAATGTTAAGATAAAACTCAATTTTTTGACGTAAAGACTTTCAATTTGGTTTTGCTCTCCGCTTTTCTCACGAACGTATAGTGGATATACCTTTTCGCATTACAAATCGCCGTTTCCTACTTGTGACTGTATCCCGTTCGTGAGATCTGGTTTGTATCAACTTTTCATTTGCGTCAAGGGATTTCGTGTGCGCGCGCTCCACTGCGTTCGCGCAGTAACCTCGATTCGCGTTGCATTCGAAGTTTTGTCCTGTCGGCGTGGGCACCACCCTTTCAGTGAGTCGAGTTTTGTACCGCTAGCGCACGGACCACGTTGGCTGTTTCTGCTGTCGCGCCATCGTAAAACTATTTCTGCTGCTAATCAGAAGCCATTTGTGAATAAAGATTGTGCACCAGGAAATCTGTGAAACAAATTATCAAAGAGGTGAGAGCCAAACGCCTTGCTTCGGCTTGGCAACTTAAAATGTCAGGCAGTTTTAGTCGGGAGTTAGAACAGTACTCATACAATGACCAGGCTGCCTCGTTGGTAGCGTTTGGGGAAACCAGCATCTCTGCATGCAACGGCAGTCATTCCTCGCAAGCAACTGCTACGCTGGGCAACACCCCAAACCTCAACATATCGGTTCCTACGACGGGAAACACTACATTGGTTCCCAAACCAAGGAAACCCTACATTGGTTCATCAGGCCGGGAATCGAATCCGGGCCGCGTGGGTGAGAGCCATTACAAGTCTTTTTGCAAGGTTTTGTAGGCATTGGTAACGGCTCATTTTTGTTTCAAAGCCAAGATGCTTCGGATGAGCTTGGTCTTCTGCGTGAAAATGTGTTAAACTGAGACACTGCTTGTCACGTTCACGCAGTATAAGTCAACGAGTTTCTCTTAGGGTAGTGCACTTTTGTTTGCTTCAAGCAAAGAAGACGAAAAGAAACAGCTGGTATTTGATTTTGCAATGTCTTTCGCTTTGACTGCATGGTTGAAACTGATGGCTGTCGATGGTTTTGTGACAGAATGGACTTTCCACTCTTACGCTTGGTTCTTTCATTGTTGCTGCTAAATATACCAGTGTTATTAACTTTGCGTTGGGAACACAGGATTTTCTGCTGGTAATCAACATATGTGTTAGGATATTGCCTAAAAAGTAGCACATTTACACATTTGAAATTTTACATGTCAAAACGATATCATTCTAAGGTTTTGGCATGTTCAACTTAGTTTGGTTCTATTCTAACAGCCATTTATAATAAAGCAGTTTGCAAATTGTTGAATGCTCAGTCGTAGTCGGTTCCTGTTATCCAGTTCTGACATACAGTCATGTAAACCTTTAAGTAGACATGCGTTGTTGGTGTGGAGTGTTGTGCTGACTATTCAGTTGAGCATTATGGAAATTACCTTGTTTTGCAGAGGACGACACATATCTGCCTCTTGATGACGACGTTGGTGGGTTGATAAATTTGCTTTATGAACGTGTACACATGATTTAAGATTGCATGAGTTTCAGCATAGTTGTGTTTTGGTGTACACTGGAGTTGAAAGTAATACGTGGTCAAACGGCTGTTTGTCGCTTTTTTCTGTAACGTTTGTTTTGGTGTTGGCATACAGCAGTGCGAGTACAAATTGCCGTTTCCCACACGTATTTGGTTTTATAACTCCTCATTTTTGCACATTCTGTGAATTAGGAGATTGCAGTGCTGATAATGATATTTTTGAGAGAGATGTTTCTGACATGCCTTATCGACACATACTTCTTGAAAAGCTAAGAATTTGTGCAAATCTTATAAACGAGTCTTTATAGTAAGTCTCTACTTATACTAACGTTAAAGGGTTTCCTAATGCCCGGATCTTTTCATTTTATGCACAAGAAGTTTCCAGGCATGATGAAGTTCATGTGTGTAAAAAACCTTCGTTTGGATTTATGCCACTTTGCTAGTATATTATAGAGTCATTTGCATAGCTGGAAGTTCTTTTCGTTTAATACCAATATTCTAGAAAGTTTACTGTACTTGTATTGCCTAATATGGTAAAAGTATGTCACACAGTGGCTAATATTCAATTCAAAAGAAAAATACAAAACCGCCCATAATCAAATTACAGTTTTCGAGAAACTGTCTGCGAAAGACAGTGAAACGATAGAATTCGGGAGTTCACTACCCTACGTTGACTTCATGAACCATTGTTTTTTTCTGAACATCTTCATTCATGATAAAAACTGAATTTTACCATATATGAATTTTGAATAAATTTATGCTAATAGTACATTAGGTGTTGCGCTTACTTTTAATCAACGTCTTCATGACGCAGGCTCTGCTCCTGGGAGCGGAGGACGAAACATGCTACCACCACGTCACGCTGAAGTACGTGTGTTGTGTCACGTCATTTGCCTCAGCTTCACGTCTGTTTGTTGCGTGGGTTTTCGACTTTTCATGACGCGTCGGTGGCTTGTAAACGCTGTTACATTGTTAAAAGCATATAACTCCCACTGTTTGATTCTGAAAAAAATTAGTAGTGTTGATGTTTCAGTAAAGGTTTACTGAAATATCAACCATTTACTGAAATATTAACACTATTAAAATTTTGAACATTTGTATACGTTCTTCCGGACACTTGAAAAAAATGCCCAATCCCGTGCTTCTGAAAACATTTAAAAAATGCCAATCCCTACTGTGCCCAAAGCCTAATGCCGTGCTGTCTTAAAAATACCCAATCTTGTGCTTCTGAAAGCGTAAAATAACCACTTTGATGATACAGCTACAGCCTTGCCTTATTTTGAGCAATGTCAACACATTTTTTACTCTTTTGGCGTGACATTTACAGAAGCATTTTGACCGTAAGTATATAACGTAATTTGACAATATACAAATTGTAACGAAGCAAAAGAAATTTTGAACATTTGTATGCGTTCTTCCGGTCATTTGAAAAAACGTGATGCTCATTTAGTTTTGGTTTGGTGCTTTGGTATAGCGTTTGCAATGCCACAGCCAGAAGTTGGAAGAAGACCTGGCGGAAAAACACAAAATGCTTTGCCCAGTTATGAAAATATTTCGGAAATGATGTTTGCATATCACTAATGCTTGCATATATAAATGAAACTTCTTGTTCAGTCTCTTCATTTGTCTAAGCACTCACTTTTCCAGTCCCCGCTTCGCTTCAGTGGTCAGCACTTTTCTGAAAAAATGTGAAAGATTTTTTTCGACAAACAGAACTAAGTTATGTTTGTAAATTTGCGTCAGGTGTAGTACATGACTGTATCTCATTTAAATGAAGAAGGTTAAAATCCTGCTGTGCAACTTCTCTCAGAGAGCTCCTTTTCCAACTCCTTTTCAAACTCCAACAGCTCGCGTCACAGCACCACCTCGCCGACCACCAAAAGATTCACCTGGCGAAGTCTACGAGCCAGTCAACGACAGCAGCTCACATTCCCCATGGGACACCGGCATGCCCATGAGGTATGATTTGTTTTGATATTTTTTGTCTTCTGTAGGTCAAGGATGTTGTTCTGTTATTCACAAATGTCAAAGCTGCTGTGTGTAAGGTTAAACCTTCATCAGGTTGGCACCCACTGCAGCTGTTAATTAATAATCTTTGTTTTTCAGACCAGCACCAGCACCACCAGGTATGACACCTCTCATTCGTTTGCATGGAATAAATTGCGTTGGTTACGTCTAATCCGTGTGAACATATATTTGCTTGAGCCTACCACTACCAGTGCATCCTTATTTCCCAACCTTTTGCTTGTAGATATTTTTTTCAACCGGCTAAGTGATACAGTTGGTTAAGCACGCGCCACCAAAGCTGGTGGGGATTGGTTCGATTCCTAGTCGATCATACCGACCGGTGTAGCATTCACTGCGAAAGCAGTCGCGTAACACACGACCCAAGCCAGGGTCGCAACCAGCTAATATTTTCCAAGGAGGAAAAGTAATTGCGATTTGTAGTATTTTCTGGGTTAGAACTTATTCATGTACGAAATTGTACCTAACAACTAGACATGTTTTTGAGAATTTCGGAGGGGCAATTGCCCGGTTGCCCCTCTTGGTTACGGCCCTGACGCAAGCAAGCGGACATGGACACCCGCAGACCACTCGTGACACTCTGGAAGGAGTATAAAAGCGAGTATAGCGAAACTGAGCTGAACTGAGTTTTCATGGATTGCAGTAGAGTTTTACCAGCGCAGCTGATCCTATTTGCAATCATCGAAACTTTCCGCGCAAGGTGCTGAAAACGAAATGCTTGTTTAAATCCTCTAAAAACTGTCTTGATGCGCCTTGGGCATCAGGGCCGGATTTAGGGGAGTGCAAAGTGGGCACCTGCCCAGTGGCCTCCACAGTCATGAGCCGTGAGCCCCCTGGTTACAGGCTGGTTCAACACATGTAATGCGAATATTCATAAAAATAGTTAGTAACAACAGTATTAGAAAACAAAGAAAAGTCTATATTTATTGAAATTGTTTTCATTTTTACTGACGGAAAACTACAACCAACAGAAAGAAAGTATTAATTGGGCGAAAGTAAACTTTACGGACCCCAATAAAAAATATAAAAAACAAATTCAGAGATACCAATATTTCAATATACACTGTAAGAATTCCCTCGCTGAGGAAAGAGGCCTTGCGACGTATCAATGGTACTGAAGGCCTCCACAAAAAGGCTGGCCTGGACGTGGGCCTCCACCTGTCTAAACCTGCCCCCCCTTGGTTATCGATATTGTTTGTTTTCTGTCTTTAACCGAGCTACTGCCACTGCAGTAGGGAAAAATCTAACCGGTCGTGAGATCACCGCTACAGGTATCCTTGCTTAAAAGGTCTCTGCCAGTTGCTGCATTTCTGTGACAAAAGTTTCAATAAGTTATCTTTTGTTCGAGTTAAACACTGAGCGTGTTGTTTAACACAGTTCGTACAAAGAGTTGTAAAGTTCAACACAGTAATACATGTTTTTCATGTTCTGTCTCTAGCATTACAACTTTGCCATTGTAAGCCCTACTCTTAACTCTTCGACACAGAAAAACAGAGGGGCCCTTGAATTCGTATGAAAATCATATTTGAATGGTTACCTTGTCTTGGAGTCAAGACTGTCTGGAGATATGCTGTCAGATAACCAACTTGATTTTCGGAAAGAACTACGAGTTAAAGCTATTGTTTTAAGTTTCCCCTTATTAATTAATCTAATTCCGTCTATGATTGCATTCTGTGCTTACGTTTTTTTAATCACATGCGGTTGCTTTTCATCTGATCATCCAAGAAACGAATATCTGATGACAGTGTTTCACTAACAGCATGTCTTTTGCAATGGTTTATTCTTGGTCAAAATTGTTTGTTTTCAAAGTGTTCTTTGTACCTTATTGAAGTCAACTGTTGTTAAAATAGCAGTTCAAGCAACAAATGATTGCTACATAGTCGGAAATTAAAGTTATATACATGTAGATTTCTCCATATTTCGTTTAAAACTTGTGGCATTGACATATTAACATTACGTACAGTCTTTGGTGCAGAAACAAAAACAGAAAAGAGCTAACGCTTAAATAAAACAAATACATTCCACATTAGTGAAGATGGTTCTTAAACAATTCACAAAATAACAACCATAAGCAGTATTTGTGTGCCACGCCAAACAATTAAAAAAGGCCGTTCCCCTATCCGGCAAGGTATGGACGCTACCACACGTTTCTACCTAAATATGCGCTACTGGATACAGCTCACCGAGACGCTATATATCAGTGCTCTTCAACCTTTTTTGTTATGGTGCACCCTTAAAAGATGTTTTGACGAAACTCGTGCACCCTATTTACTTAAACATGGCATATTATAGCCACACTGCCTGAAAAAGTGGGATTTGTTTTGTGCACACCAGTTGGAGAACGCTGCTATAGATGACAAAGGCATACCGAAATGTTATGTCAACACAATTACCAGGAAAGCACTGATTTGGTTCTCTAAGATTGCAAGAGCAACGTTAGAAATGAACGCACAAACCTCAACGTTTTGATCCCGTATTGATTTCATGGTATCCTACTGTACAATATACTTACTGGCCCTATCGCACCATTCATCTCATGATTAGAAGCGTACTCTACTGGGGTTAAACAGCATAGCACAGGCATAAACGACGTTTTCGAGCTGTTCTTATAATTTGCGTGGGTAGAAATTACTATAATATGTCAAACCCAACGGCAGACTTGCTTTTTATTCAACAAGCAGTGTTTACGCCAGGGGTCAACTATTTTTTGTAACTGAGAGCAACTCCTTGGGTTCCGATTCATGCGAAGGGCTACCAGTTGATACACACATGAAATAAAAAACATTTGCTCAATTTACCTTTAATTTGTTAATATTAATTATATTCAACCATGTGAAGATAGTGATCACGTTAATGCTACTTTTAGTTCGTACAAGTCTGCGGATGACCCTCGTGGTCATTGCGGGCGACTTCGTGCCCGCGGGCACCACGTTGGTGACCCCTGGTCTACGCGATACCACATCATTCTTCCTAAAATTTCTAAGTTATATAATTCTCCAAGCGATACTTGTTTTTGGGAGTACCGGTAATAAAAATGTCTATAGCAAGCCTACTGTTTTTTGTTGCTGTTCAAAGAAGAACGTGTCGCTGCTCTTCCAAACTGAAAACAATTAATTATGCTGCTTGTCAACACATAAGGTGTAAAACTTGTTTAAAATCTTTTCAAAAACGTTAATGTTACAGTAGTTCTAGGGACGTACCGAGGTTAGATGGCGCCCGGAGCAAGAAACAACTTTGGCGCCCCTTGGGTGCAAACGTGCTGTATTGAAGAAAATCCTTACGACATTGTTGGGACTTTTCGGCGCCCGGGCCATTGTGCCTCCCTTGCCCCCCTCGGTACGCCCCTTAGTGGTTCATATTCCAGCAAACCTTGTTGCGTTGTGGCAGTCGCCTCTCTGCCCGTGTGTACGGTTACAAACGTCTTTATACCGGTTTGAAGTCAAGTGTGATAAAGATGTATTTTTATTGCCATCATTTTTAAAAATTTTCGTTATCTGTCAGCTTAGAATCTGTTCAATATTGACAAGAATGTGATTGTGGTCATGCTTGGTCACTGCGGAACTCATCTTGTGGTCAAGGTCTAGCACAATGCATCGGGTTGATTCTCGCTAAAATGCAAACTTTGTAACAATTTTAAATGGGCAACTAGGACTTTCAAATTTTCAGCTCTTGATAGTTGTCTGATGGAAATATGAACTTACAATTGAATAAAAGTTTTAAGTTAGCAACATTTTACCGGTAATTAATTTTCGAAAGTATTCTTTTGCACTCTGGGCTGCGAAACAAGGAGGTCAGGGTGTATGGACCACACACTATTTTTTAAGAGGGTTCCGAAATACGGGACCACCCACTATTTCACTGGATTTTTACACTTTCGGTGTAAAGTACATCATCTTCGATATATTGTTGAGTGCCTGACCTTGCGATAATGCAAGCTTGTCCTGATATACGGCATCTCTGTGACACATCAGTGAAACGTATGTGTGCAGTAAGGAAGCTCAGGATGGTCGTGTGCGCAGTCAACTTTAAAATGTTGCGTAGTTCCAAATAAGTTTTCTTGCACAAGAGTTTGGTGCCAATAGTACAAAGTCTTACGAGTGAATGTGATTTGTAAAACAGGCATTACTGGCACCAAACTTATTTACGATAAACGAGAGTTTCTAATGCAGATTTGCCTCGTCGAGAACCACGTGTCTTTGGGAGATAGTGGTATTAAAAAATCTGCGATAAAAATGACAGCGAGTGTTGGTAGGTTTTCTTTCTCATCAGAAATTATGCAAAAAGGTCTTTACAAGGTTGCACGATCACTGATCAATCAACGGTAATGCAGGAAGTACGTCTAGTTCGGATCCCAACTAAAAAATGCGTTCCGCCGCCCTATACTTTTCACGCATGCACTTTGCTTCGATGGTATTCAGCCAACCAGAAAAACCACCCCAAGTACTCCTTGCCCGAAAACATGACCAACTGATGGTGTTTACGTCAAAACGTTACCTTTCAAGTTCGTGCCTGGGTACTACTTTGCCCGGTCGCCACGAAAATCATATTAGCAATTTTTTGAAATGATGAACAATTCGCAGGGCCCTCTCCAACTCGTTCGCCGAATTCTAGTTTTATCACCAGAAAAGGCAGCGGTGAGAAGACCAGGGACAGTGGCGTGTTTGGGATGAACTCACCCCGATCATCAAACAAAAGTGGAAACCATACAGGTCACTTCCCTCGCAGGGATGGTAGTCAAGGTGATACAAACGTTTTTGTCGTACTTTCCTTAGCAATAATCTTTATCGCAAAGTACTTCTAGAATTTCGCGAATGAAAAATGGAGCAGTTTGTCACATAATTTTGATATTTCGTTTCCAATTACAATAATAAACAATAATAAGCTGGTGGATCATGGAAATTACAACATTAAGATTATTGAAGACACTAAATGTGCTGTGAGTCTTCATGGAATTTGCCTACTATGCTTTGCTTTCATAACTTTGCGATGATTCGAGCCATAGTCGAAGCAGCAAGCAAATAATTTGCTGATTGATCCGACTGTGTCACCTTGGTTGAGACGTGTTGTTGGAATTACAACATTAAGAGTAGACTTCACGACTGAAAGAAAATTGCTTCCATGAAATGTCCAACTCATCCGATACTCTGAAGAATTTAAAGTGCAGTCATTACCAGGAAAAAGAGAAAAGATCTGTCGCCTGCCTTGTCAGGTCCTACGATGCACCAAGCAAAATTATCCAGCACTGTAGAAAAATTTTGTAGACGTTGCTTTTTTGTTTGGTTTATTATAATTTTTTGAGAAATTAGATCCTGTGAAAGCAGGTAAAATGCAATTATTACATCATAGCTTGAATGGCGTTATCATTGACAGCTTTTTCACTCCAAATGAAGTTTTTCTAACCCAAATTTTGTTTTTGGTTGTTGGTTGCTTCCCTGATCAAAATATGCTTTCACTTGATTAAAATCCACACATTTGAAAAGAAAAGGGTGTTTTGATTAAAATCCACACATTTGAAAAGAAAAGGGTGTTTTGATCCTTAAAAAGAGCTCAGAGTAAAAAGAAACAAAATATTAAGACATTAATTTGATTGAATTTTTGTGTTTACGGGCGGTGTAAACACAAAAGTACATAAGATGTTCTACAGCGAAACAACAAACATTTGATCAGCTTCTTCGTTAAAGAGAAATGCTGGTGTTATCTTCAGCATAATAATGCTAAAGAATTTGAATGCGATGTCTTTGTAATAGCGATATTTCTTTAGAAGGCACCACTTCAGACTGTAGTGCGACTCTGTTGGATCGGGTTGGTGTTAATCCCAAAAAAGCTGTCTGTGATTCGTCACATTTGCCAGTTTTTTAAAATGTCCGAAAAATATACTGAAATTTAAGTCAAAATCATGCTTTTCTTGGTTTGTAATGTAACGCAATCGCAATCAGGCCCGCAACCAGAGGGCAACCACGCACTTTCCCCACCAGAAATATTAAAAATAATTTAGTTGTTACGTACAACAACAAGTTACAACCACTTCCCCTCCCCTGAAAACAGCAAATAGTACTACTACAATAAGTTACAATAATTTTGCGCCCCCCCGAAAATGTCACCTGGTTGCGGCCCTGATCGCATTAGCTAAATGCTATCTGTAGTTTAACTTGCCATTGCACTTGATCTACGCGAAGTTAAGAAGTTCCCAAGTTTGGAGTTCAAACAAAACGTTAACATGGTGAGCTTCTGCGCAGCAACTCAAATTAGCATTACATGTGCGGACACACTTTTTCAAATTGCGTCTTGGACTATCTCGTAAATTAACTTGTTTCTTTAACATTGTTACTTGTGCCTCTTGCTATTTGCGTCAATACAAGCCTTTGCATTGACCTAACATTATATTATGCTATTGTACAGCAGCATTTGAAATACTAGTTATAGATACGTTTCCAGCATATTATTCAAGCGTATTTGCGCATAAACATTAAATCCTGAATGCAATGCAGGTAGTTCGAGTTCCGGTGAACACACAGACAACGAAACGCCAAGCACACCCAAACGTATATCGGCTTTCCCTGCCATGCAGCCAGGTCATCATGGAAGCAATTTTCGGACCCCACCCCAAGTTCCGTGAGTACTGACATAAGCAATGACAACTATGAATTCGTTTTTAACAGAGCGTCAGTCACGTTCGTCTCTGACTCTGTTAATACNGTGAAAAACAGCAAAGAGCTATCAGTGAGTTTCGGAGATTTGTTGCACTGTTTGTTTATGTAACTTCATCGAACGTTGGCCTGATATTTGCAACAACAAAAAATTAGCACTGCACGCAGAAACCAGAAACTACCTACAGCAAAGAGATGTTGGATGAACGTAAATGCAGCAGGCCTATCGTGGTTGAGTGCGTGCGCCCTACAATGTGGCAAAGTGCGTGAGGTGCGCTCCTTTCGCTTGCGCTTTTTGAAATGCGCTTGTGAACAAAGGGTAACAGGCATATGTGTTCTATAAATTAAGAACAGTTGCTGAACTCTTTGGACGTAAATTATAAAAGTCAAAAATGTAGTTTTCCGGTAACATGAAAATAAAAAGGTGTTTGCATGTATTTCCTTGATTCTGTCTATCAGCGATGCCTTATTGCAAGAGTGTCCAACTTGAATGGGGAAGTGTGCCAAACTTTTTCATGAAATCTAGTCCCGTGCCATGCATAAAAAATTACTGGTACTGTGTCAACTAATTTTCTTTTTACACAGAACAACAAGAAACTAAATTTACTAAAAATTGTATAAAAATTTAATGTCCCAAACACGTCTGCGAGGGAGGCGCCTTCGTTTAATGAAAGTTGAAAACTTGGTATTGAAAGGATAAAAAAGTCATTTCTACCTAAACCTAATAACTTGTGTGCCGTTTTCGAAGTTATGGCGTACTGGGCAGAGGCGAATTTTCAATTTCGGGGCCCTAGGCTATTTCAAATTGGGGGCCCTTCTGGAAGGCAGAGGTGGCCGTAGTCACATTTTCAGACTCCGACTTCGCTCCTGTACCAAAATTTTTGAATCCGGGTCCGAAAAATTTTCAAATTTGAGAATCCGACTCCTGTTCAGACTCCGGGTGCCATCGATGCAACCGAAATCCAGCTATGTTTTTACTTAAGAAATGGCGTACCGTGTTTATTCGATTGCAAGCCGCAACTGATAAAGTTTTTTATTTCATCATTTCGTGCGGATTACAATCAAGGGCGCCTTACATTTTTTTCTTTTGCTCATCGAAATGTCTAGATGACGCCCCAGTCTTTCCGTGGCTACGTTTCGTTGACCAAACTCTCTTTTCGCATTATCTTTCCATTCTTCAGCATCACGTGCACACTCCATCACAAGAGGGATTATGATGAACAGAAGGAAGTTGTAGTGGTGTACGCATCAATACCAGTGTTCCCAATTAAACGCGAAACGTGTTCTACGCGAAGGTATCTCAGAGGCTTAGGTATTCACGTGCGGCTTATAATTAAGAGCATCTAACAGTTGGAGCCGGAGCCAAAAAATTTAGATGCCCGGAGCCTGAAATTTGAGTACCGGCTCCACAGCCGTGGTTTCAACAAAAGTTTCAAATGAAATTGTACCACTTCAACTGGAATTCCCAACTTAGGAGTATGATGTCAAAAATGATCCAATTTGACTTCCGGAGTCGGAAAAAACATCTGACTGCGACGCCGACTCGTAGTGTTGTTAGGAATCCGACTCCACCCAAAAACCGCCGACTCTTTACGACTCCGACTCCGCAACCCAATGAAAACCGCACATGCTCCTGCTACTGCTGAAAATGAAAAGTGACTTCGGATCCAGGTTTGGCTTTTCACAAATTTTTTAGTCCGGCTCCGGCGCCGGGCCCAAAAGAAAAATGCACAAAGGTCCGTGGCCATCTCTGGTGTGGACCCTTCTAGCACAGCAAAAAAACTGGGTTATTGGTTCCATCTTTTCAATAACAACTCGTTGTGCTTCTGCTTTGGCAGTTGTTTTCTTTCGCTTGCTAGAGCCACTCTCATATGTACGCTTCGACATTCTCAAGTTAATGCAAGTAAGCCTAATAGCCTATAGATCAGTGGTTCCCAAACTGGGGGTAAATTACCCCCCAGGTAATTTGCAATTCGTCGATGGGTAACGCAGAACCAAAATCACAATGTTGGTCGGTATTATGAATGATCATTGCAAACGAAATTTTCGACCTAAAATACGAAAACTTTTTATTGAGGGTAATAAGACGGAATCACTACCTTGATTTGGGTAACGGTTCGAACAAGTTTGGGAACCATTGCTATAAATCCACCGTCGTCCTGATTACTTTGAAAAAAAGAAAACAATTACCACATNAAGCTCACTTTGCTAACTATGGTAATAAGCTCAAGATACAAATTGGCCTCACATCAATATATGTCTAGTAAAATCCTTTTCTATGCNTTGAGCTGTAGAAAGGAATGGCTCAAGATTGCTACAAAACCACTGAAGGCAAAGAATATCCCAGATTAACACGCGCTGCATTACAAACAGTTAACATTTTACTCAACTGAATATTTACCGCTTTGGCTACGGTGCAGGCTAGTCTTGTGTTTACCCCGTATCTCACCCATAAAAAGCAACAAGAAAGAGACCTAGAATGAACGAATGTAGGCCACCCCACTACCCTCGTGAAAACTGAAAAATGGATTTGTTCCACATAATATATACGCAACAATAACCATTCTCAACGCCATAAAAATAGTTCGTCATTCCTTCAATCCTTCGCGCTCATTTTTCTATAAAGATCTTTTTTAGCAGCATAGTAAAGAAATGTGCGTTGAACCAAAATAAAAATACAAATATGATTGCTTACAAAAGTGCTGGAAATTGTCCTTACACCCAAAATTTTGGGCTCCCCCAAAATTGGGGGCCCTGGACTTCAGCCTTTTTAGCGTAATGGTAAATCCGCGCCTGCGCACTGGTTTTAACACGTTCCAGCCAGCGGGACGTACGCGTATATCTTGGGTTCGTGCAAACTGTTTTGTTACCTCGATCCTGCCAGACTGCTGCTTTAGCAAANCCTCGTGTGAATAAAACTTAGTTTTACTGCATCTGGAAAGCTTNTCAACGGACTCTGAGAGGTCTTAAACAGCTTTGCTGAGGCGGGCAACTTAAGGTCAGGTCGTTTAATCGAGAGACAAGACCAGTACTCCTACACCTAGGCTGGCCTCGCTGTTCGAAGCGTTTGGGGACACCTTCAAATCTGCAAGTAATCCGCAGCCAAAACAACTTCCCAAACCCTTCAAAGGCTCCTACAGAGACTAAATGTGTTCCCATACAGCTATGGTAGTATCTGATTCAGTCAAATACTTCCATAAAGATTATACTTCTATCGCTTTTCTTGCTATGTAATTCCCAGGTTGTTTTACCAGAAGCTTTGCTTGAGTCGTGTTTTGCCATTATCTACACTTGGGTAACTAGTTCTGGATAATTTTTATAATTGGTTGCCATNTTTCGTTACCACATTGAGAGAATGTGATACTTCACTGAAGACTTTNCTGTGTGTGCGTTAGAATTTTACACTATTAAAGCGAAAACTTCAATCCTGTTTCTCTTGCTCTGNCACTATACATTAAAAAAATTATTGCAGCACTTTAGCGACTGGGATCCGCTTTCATAACTTAGCGATGATTCGTATATGCACATTGCAAACACACACACATATATATATATACATATATATTCAAGCAAATAGTCTCCGCAAAGGCGATGCAGTCGAATCAGTCAGCAAAGTTTTAATAGGAAATCGGCTTTATGTAACTCTCTGCGTACTCAGTCCTGAAATCTTATGACTGAGGAGTTACGTGAAAGCGATTTCCTATTTTAAAATATTTCCCGAGAGATTCAACTGTGTCACCTTTACGAAGATTAATTACTTGAACACAAATATGTGCAAGTTCTCATCAACGTAAACATAATAGATGTTGTTTGCTTGCAACCTCGATGAGTCGACGACATTCCTCTCTTCAACACGTAAATTACTCATTGCAGAATAAAACCGATGCCTCCAATGGTTCCAGTACCTACTCCAAGGCCCAGCGATGATAAAAACTCAGGTGTGACTGCACTGCTTCTGTTTATTTCCACGATCAGTGAACAAAAAATCAGTGTTTTTGTTTTTGTGAAACCTGAATCATTGTTTGTATGTTGTGATAATTAATTCATGTCGTGTGCTTTTGTGGACCGTCAATCACGTCTATGCGGATTTGATTACCAGTTTCTTTTCATTTCATGTAAATTCTCAGTAAAAGCAACTATGGCAGCGTTGTCATCAAAATTTGCTTCTTTGACAAGCCCCAGCCGGCAAACAAAACCTTCCGAAGAAGTTACTTCACCGTCCTCGAAACCCATTAGCGGTTTCAATGCCGTGCCGGCCAGAGATGAATTTTTCCGCGATCGACCTGCCCCGCGGGTTCCACCCACCTCTGGACCTCAGTCAGTTAACCCTCTGTTGAGTCCCGGTAAACCTTATGTCGACGTTTTTCCGATGTATACTCTTGAGACCTGTTTGGCGCGACATTTCGGTTCTCGGCACGTAGTGGCGGATCCAGGAGGAACTCGGAGCAATTTCCCCCTCAAATAACTATGGCGCCTTCCTGAAGCAACGCCCTTCTTGAGTCATTGCGCCCCTTTCAAATCAATTGCCTTTTCCTTTTCGCTGTTCGCTTTCCTTTTCAAAGGAAAATTGCAAAAAAGTATAATTATTTTGGAGCGATGTTTTCTGATTATCCCCAGAGGCCAGGTCTGGATCCGCCATTGTTCGTATGCTATTGCTCTGATAAAAATAGTAATAATACATTTGTAGCAAAAAAGGTGATACAAGCAGCAAAGAATAATTTCGTGCTGCTCGTGTTTTATGTTCGTTGCTTTGGTCAGGGGCGGCCGTAGCTGGTGCGGGGCCCAATGCAAGATCTAGGCGCGGGGCTCCTGTGAGTAGTAGTTTTATGACGTCATCGTGTTATGGCGCTTTTGATATAGATATTTTACCAAAATAACTATATGCATATCAAAAAGACGGCAAATTATTGGAGTTGATCTGTGTGTTTATTTGCCTATCTGAACGGGTACATTTCAGGCTAGGAATACAAGGGAAAAATATATTTATATATTATTTTTTCCAAATATTCTAAAATATAAAAGTTCTATTAAAAATTCAGTGGATTCATGTCATTTTACTCAGCCTTTTTGCCGCAACAAATTTTAGGGTACATCATCATCTGTCGAAATGTTGAAGGAATACATGGGCAGGGGAATGTTGGGAACCCCTGTGACAACACAACAGTTTCTTTTATGGGGAGTGGGCATAGCTCATGTTTCCCCCAGTTGCGGTATGTTTATGACTAATAGCATGCTGCTGTGGTGGACATTAGGCAGTGTACCACTCGTTATCAAGCCGAAAGTTGTAAAGGAAGCTCTGCAATGGAGCGGCGAACCCAAGTGCAAAGTTACGTCAATCGAATCGAACTGACAAACGAATTGAACTTACAATGCAATTACTTCGCTCTTGTTGAACGACACTTCCGTTCGAAGAACAACTGACTTGGAGAAAACTTTTAACATGAATTGATTGCTTATCTCGTTTTCGGTAACCACAATCTCAGACGCGTTCTTACACAAAGGTAACGTCTGGGCGCATTTTCAGCTATCCCAGCTATGTGAAAGTCGAGCGGCGAGGATTTTGTGCGGCCCAGCTTAGGTTTCACTGAAGTAAAAGTATCTTGCATGCTGACAACCTGTCCTTAATTTGATAATCTTGAATTTGATATTTTTGATGCAGTTGGTCCTCAGTGTCGCTTTATCACGCTCTCAGTACGTCAGCTTAAAATCAATTTAGTTGGCTAAAGTCAAAGCAAACCATTAAATGTGCGGTCCTCCATAATATGCCATTCAATGTGCTGCCCTGGTTAACATAGTGACAAACTTTTTGGCTCAGAAAGCCATTTGGGTTGGACATAGCTGAACTATCCATTTTATGACGCAATGCATGAAAAAAGCAGACTTCACAAGAGAGCAACCCATTCATTCGCCCTAACTTCCCCAAAAGCCCAAGTTTATAGAGCAGGGGTTGCCAACCTTTCTCTAACCATGTAACCGTTACTGAATTTTTTATAGTTATTTTAGAATTTGAAACTATAATGGTAGATTCCGTTTTTATGTCTCAAAATTAATTTGTTGCAAATGTACAATGAATGTACCCCTTCACAGAGGCAAATATCTTCTGTAACTTCTGTTACTGAACTTACTCATTAAGTTTCATTATGCATGGACTTGGAATGCAAATTGTTTTCATGATTTAGAAATGTAAGGTACAAAGATATTTCAACTATCACGTCACAGTTGTAGAAATATTTATCTAACGCAATGTATACTGTAATGCGCATGGTTGATTGATGAAATAGAAGCATGTAGTCGCCAAACATATTGGTAAACAGGAACGAGTGTGCTGGATGACATTCACAATTTTTGCGAAGCTTTCAAAAAAACGGAAGAATCTTTCTAGAACTGAACAACGTTACGTTAGCAGAACTGCCATCAAAGTTAATGTGACAGACACTCGTCGTCCATGACCTGTCCATTGCGAGTTGAATCACTGCACACCTTGTTTGCAGTAACTTTTGGTCTACTTCAGTCCCAAATGGCACTAGTAACACCAAATTCTATCCATAAAAAGTGGGACGTGGTGAAGAGCAGTGTGCAGATATAACGCTCTACATGAGAATTGATCACATTTGATAACGTTCGATAATAAATAGAAGAAATTCATCGTTCATTCAAACGAGATAATTATTTGCTAACAATGATATTTCTGAACCTTTACACAATTCTCGGACGCAAGGTGTATCTGGCAAAAATAAACAACCTGACCAACCACCATGGCGCGGGGCCCCCTGAGGCGCGGGGCCCAATGCAAATGCATCGGTTGTATCGGCTTAAGGCTGGCCCTGGCTGTGGTTTGTGCCTTGCCTTATTTACATTGTATTACCAGTGCCGTGTTAGCTGCATGGATGTGGTGTGGGTTTTGAGGCAAAAACTCTGGATTGATTTTGCTGGACTTGTCGTCCACTGATTCAATATATATCTGATGCAATCCGTTTGCAAAAACATCAGATTAATCATTATCGAATCCGCGATGAATTTAAGTTGTTACTGAATACTAATGCAAAAGACTAAATTTGACATAAACGACATAAATATGGAGTTCATTTATCCAGAAAAAAGGATTTTAAAACCAACCAACAAACAAGAATTGCTTTACCCAAACCACAAAACTTTTACAAACTGAACAATAGCAAAGTTTTGGATGTGGCTGCTTGAAGATCGTAGCGCAGAGACAAGACACAGACTACGGTTCTCGGCACGTAGTGGCGGATCAACCAACCCTGTTTCGAAATAAACTGTAAAATCATAAGATTGGAAACTACAATGTGTGGTAGAGGTTGCAAATTGAATAGTTTAATCAAATAATAATGACCAATTAGAAATGGTAACAAATTCCTCCTTTTGAAGAGTTAACTGTGGACCTACTTGAAATTTCCAAAAGCGATTTAAAATGTCAGCGCAGTTTTATTAAACAACATGCAGTTGCATCCATCAAAGCGAGTCAACATGCGCTTTTATGCATATAATTCTCTGTCCCAATATCGTTTTCTTCGAATAAATCTTACTTGAGTGATACTTTCAAATCCATTGCTAAAATTAGTTACGGTCGCCACCATGGGCCTTAAAAGAGCATTGGGTGTGCTTGTTAATGGTCAGCGTAGATTGTACCGGTCAGTAAATCTTGCTTTTCTGTTACTGGAAACATGAGCGGCGACTTTGTGTTTATAGTTTCTCGGCAGCAACCTCTGGAAGAGAGAAATTGGTTTTGCAAATTGCCGAGAGCTTCTGCCCAAGAGCGCATTGCTTCTTCATCCTGCTTAAATGTGAGTGTTGTTGGATATCGAGCTCCAATTTTGTTTTAAAAAATTAAACGAAAATTTTGCGTTGTTTTTTGGTTCTCTGGCTAACCACAGTGGAATCACCATATTGAGTTTCCAGCCCTTTCATACTAAAAATACTTACTTTGAAAATAGACGGCTGAGTTGAAGCTTGATTACTTATAAAACCATTGAACTCTAAAGAAAGAAAAAAGGTTTGCAATTTTTCACACAATGTTGACGAGTTTTGATTATAAAAAATAAACATGTAGTACTTTTGGGACAACTTAAGAGATTAGATTGGGGAGTTGGATTACTTGCTGTTGGTTGAAAAAAATCACAGGAAAACTTGATACTTTGGTTGTAAAAGTGCGCATCAATTTAAATGTATTTACAGTTTCGCAAGTAACCAAACTGGAGCTGTGTTGGTCCTAACAACGGTACTTCTAATTTTCTGTTGATGAAACTTGTTGCAACAGCAAATACTTTTAGAGCAAACAATATTTCAAGCAGACAAGCTGCGCTTTTTCAGAAGCTGTATAGAGATAAAAAAAAAACTTGTGAAGGAGGTTTAAATGTTGGCTTCATCAATTCCATTTTTAACGAGACTTACTCTGATTACATGATAGTCGTCGGTGCAGCTACTGCGTTGCACACAGAGGTCAACAGATAGGGTGCTTGTTCTCACTCAACGGACAGTTTTCCAAAAAATAAGTAAAAATCCCACCATGAGCTTGGTACGGAAGTTAAATGTAGGGAGTTCTGTAACCAAATGCTTGAAAACTAAATTTTTGCCAGCAATACCAAACTACTACACAAAATTTTTGAAATGACTGTTTTTTTCTTTTGCAGGAAGGGTGCTTCCTTGTTCGACCTGGACGCAGCAAAAACACACCGTATTCCTTGACTGTGTGGGCCAATGGAAAATTCTTCAACCTTCAAATTCGACTTCGGTCAGACAATCAATACGCACTGGGATTTGAGAAAGTAAATATAATAATCTACACTTTTCTGATGATCGCCGGATTTACTTTTAAGTAGCCGGATTTACTTTTGTCCAAACCATTTTGTTTTCGGAAAAAAATCATTTCTAACATGGTAAAAGCTTTTTGCATCGTAATTGCTATATTTTTTATAATAATTTTTTGTTAATTTCAGTTTTTCCGATAGTAATGGGGTGAAAATTGCTGTAGATGTATCCAGTTTTTAGTGTTTGAGGGACCGAAACGATCTCTTCAAATTTTTCCAACGGTGGCTCAAAATACAGCAGAATAGAATCTCGCTTTATGACTATCTCGGTACTCAGATGAAATAGTTGTGGTCTCTCAGAATGTCTTAACAGCCACCACAGCTGAACGTTTAGAAAACCCGAATGTGTGTTTTTAGTATTTATAGATGTTAAATCATAAATTTTTGAAAATTTACATTTTGGGCATGAGCATATTTTTTCGGAAGAAATATGGCGGCCCTCTCAGAATTTTTAGCTCCCTGCGCCTATGATATGAACCGTTTAAATTTACAAATATTAAACAAGTTTTGGCTGAAAAACAATTGTGCACCTGAAGTAATAACTGCGAGATTTTACACGATTCTTTTTGCATCGAATGTTTAAGTTAAGTGTTGCATAAAACTGCAGTACATTTGTGTCACGATTTTCGCATTGCTATGAAAGAAGTGTTTCTGCTAGGCTCCTTTATTTTTATCCATAAAATCGATAGATTACTGATGTCGGCCAGTCTTCTTTATATTGACTAGCATTTCGCGTCATCAGACTACGTGAGTGAGTCACTGAAAGTCGTGCGTTGAAGTTGCAAAATTTTGACGAGCCGTGCAGTCAATCACATGACTTCGAGCGAAACTGCGTGCATGGATTTTCCGAAAGCTGTGTTGGGCAAACATCAAAGCATCTAGAGTGGTTTCAGTGGCATCGGCATGCTGTAGAAAACCACTCAGTTTTACACAGCAAAGGGTGGTCATGTAGAGAGCAAAAACTTCCGGAATTTTATATACCGTGATATTCTACAGCATGCCTCATTAGTATAAGTAATACCGAAATACAAAGCAATTTTTCGTTTTATTCGAGCTAAAAGTTTTGACTGAGGTCTGCAACTTCAAATGTAGATCATAGTAAACATAATGTTAGCTTTAGGTAAAAGGACGTTTAGATATTTCGAACAGTTTGTTTTAGACGCAGGATGGCGAACGTTGGGTAATAAGAGCTCACATACCATGATCATTTTTACAACTATTGCAGAGCTGCGAATTGCGTTCGCTCGCTAAGCTGCCTCGCTTGACTCGGTTTATTATTCTTGGCATTTATGTGTGATGCTAAATCTATTTTATAAGTCTTAATTTTTTTCCACTGTGTAAGACTTCTGCATGACAATGACCAAACGCAGTAGTTGCTATAGTGCGTTTTTTCAGTGTTTGCTCCATTTCAGTATTGTATGTGTGTAGCAATTAACACCTACTCTGTAACTGTAATGTGACTAACAATTTTTGTGTTCTTTGACTAAATCCTGTGATTGAACCATGAGTCTGAGCTAACCAAGTAAATGAAAAAAGATATTAATTATTTGTTGAGAAGAGAAGAGCCAATACATTCTTTACACGCATAGCTGTATTTCACGAGATACGTTTTGGACTTTTTGGCGTTGAAATTCGTGATCATGAAAATTGCGAAGTAACTATCTTACAGTATAACTAAGGCTTAAAAACTAGACTGTTCGAATTGGTGAGTTGTCTAGCTTTACATTAGGCATCCTTACAGAAAATAGTCCAGCAATGAGGTGATCCGTTTCTGTTATCCCATCGTACATAACAAGTAAAAATCTTGTCCTAATTTATCCGATGTGGCATTTCATTTGTGCATGCTTGTCTCTTTTCGTAGCGCTCATTCAAAAATGTCATATTTTTAATTTGACTAGGGAAACGAAAGAACTTTTCCAAGCGTGGTGAACATGATCGAGTATTACCAGAAAGATTCACTACAGTTGGCCGAAGGCGAAGGTTTCGTTCTCCTGACTGGGCCACCTTGAATTATACTCTGCATGCATGAAAAGTATCACAGTAGACCGGTTTGTCTGGATGAAATTCGCGAAACAATTTTGTTTGGACACCGACTCCAACAACTGACTCTTTTTCTGCCTGGCGATTGCCTATATTGTTTCAAAAAACAATTGATGTAATGAGTAGCAATTAGCTGCTTTTATGCCTTTTCACTGTCTTTCCCTGTGAAATATTGAACGCCTTGAAAACCTGTGGTTTTGTCAGTTCCATGCTAAAACATTTGCATATTACTGCGTTAGAATTATGTAGCCAAGCAGACAGATCGTCCGCGAAAAACAATGTGTTTTCGACGAGCGAAACACTCTAACAGCCGTTTTTATCTTGTTTGTTTCAGTGGAAGACACACAAAAAACACATTTTGTCTCAAGATAATTGTTCATCTCACAAACGCAGCTGTAGCCCATCACAAGAGCTTTATTTTCATGAAAAAGGGTTAATTTTGAGAAGCATAATGAAAATATTCAACAAAAGAAAATATTTTTTGGCCTTTGTGGCTTGTATGTAAGACTCATCATCAACTTTTGAGCGCTGCTATCTACCCGTTTTGCTCTTGATATACAAAAATATTTTGCGCAAATGTTTGAATTATTTGTTGGGTGTCACTTCGTATTCAATCAATCTGTTGATAAGTTACGGCCATCCTTTAAGAAAGGGATCTCAAACACGCGGCCCGCGAGGGCGTTTTGTGTGGCCCGCGATGCTTTTTGGGAATTTTCAAATAATTAACACTTACGGTATTCAGTTTATTACCGGTGATTTAAAGTACTCGGCTAGCGAGCATAGGTGGCGGAACCGGGAGGGCCGCATTGGCCTAGGCCCCCCCACTTTTTTCTGAGTGACCTGGCCCCCACTTTTAAATTTCGAATTTTACCTAAATAATTTTAAGTAACACAATTAGCAAGAACAACTAGTTACATTTATGTGCTGAAGTCAGTGTAGCGTAGATGGATAAGGTGCAGTAGATAAGGTCATTGCGGGCTTATACAACATTGCATAAAATTGCTTAAACATGCTGACAAAAGTTAATGACCTCATATTTTAATGCTTGTGACGTCACAGTTGCCAACTCAAACCACAAATTTTCTATAGCTTTTTTGACTTGCACTTGTATTGTTCCCCCACAATTTGAAAAAGGTTCCACCACCCATGCTAGCGTGTCAATAAATTCCATTTAAAAGAATGTAGAGACGGCTAGAAATGACTTGCCTATAACTCACGATACTTTTCGCAGGACAAGATGTAAAAGCTGTTTCTGCCAAGGTTCAGATACCGCCATTGTTGCGTCATCGTCATAATACGGCCCACGGGTAATCATAATACGGCCCACGGGTAATCATAATGCGCCCCTCGGGTTACTTTTATAAGTCCTCATTTGGCCCTTGGACCAATTTGAGTTTGAGACCCTTGCTTTAAGCTATACGAGAATTTTAGAGAGTATCGACGCCAGAAAATTTATTTTTTGTAGAAAACGCGCAACTGCATGCAAATTTACCGTAAAATAATATTGTTGAAATATGGACGCATGGCTTTCAAAGACACGGGACCACTGCATGGATGGCAATTTGGCTCATACAGATTTTGAGGAAGTTATTTATTTGACTTTCCTATGGGTTGCTTGTGTTGAAACGGCCCGAAGGTAATAATCCTGTTTTGCACTCAAGATGACAGGGTAAGCACTCTGATTCAAAGTGTGGGTGGAGTGCATCTTTTCGTTTAACGGCTTACAAAGATGTGCTGTAGTTTTCTCAATGAGTGCAATGCTGCAGCTTTGCTGAAACATAATTAAATGGCTATTCCTGGTCAAGACACAGAAAGGCATTTTATTCAGCGATTTGCTACGTGTTCAACTTGGGACAGCTTTCATTTGTATATAATTTAATTTAAACAGCACTCGTAAATTACAAAAAGCATCATAATCTACAAAACACAGTCTCTGATAAAAGTGTGTTTGAGCATGACCGGTTTGAAATACAAAAAGATTTGTTGCCGGTATTTGTCATCACATCCAACAGTTACACAAGCATAGAAGGCAGGCGCGTAACGAGGTTAGACGGCGCCCGGGGCAAGAAGCAACTTTGGCACCCCAATATTCGAACTTGAGGTATTTCGGAAGGAAATTTACTGTATTGAAGAAAGTACTTGTGAATGTTGGGACGTTTCGCCACCTCCGGCAGACATTTGGCGACCCCCGCAGGGATCCAGCGCCCGGGGAATTGTGCCCCCTTAACCCCCCGCCGTTGCGCCCCTGATAGAAGGTGAGCAAATTATTCTTGTCTTTTCTTTCGCCAGCGCTGATCCTGAATTGGTTTACTTGTCAAGTTCTTACGCAAAGGCTTATTCACAGTCAAGTGTAGGCCGCAAGTCAATCTCGTTCAATTACTGTGCCGTGCAAGGTCAAGCAAAAAAGCGAAGCAACTTTTTATCCCAGCAATTGCACACCCTTGCTACACTGCTCGAGCAAGACAAAAAAACTTATTCTGAACTTGCAGAATTCTGTCCAAACTCTCCTGAAGACGTAATGCATTGAAATATTTAAATTATATTTTGATTTGCCATGCTGCAGACCGTTTTGTCTCCAAAACATAGAGGAAGAAACAATAATAATAAATAAGCAACTTCCGCTAAAGCGTGCAAAGTGGCAAAAGCATCTTATTGAACAAACTCACCCTTCGGCGATTAGTTAAATAAAATTGACTATCAGTCAAAATACTTGGTTTTGTTACCCTGTGCTTTTCAAGATTTTTATCAGAAGAATTTCCATAGGGAACAACTTCAATTTCCTTGCTCAAAAAAAAACGAAAAGACTACATTAACGATGAAGTTTCGCAAAGACTGAACGACAAATTAAGATACGTTTTCTGCATCCTATCAGCTGATTGTTTTCGCCTGCGTCTACTCAAAGCTCACTCTACAGATCAGGAACGGTAGATGAACTTAGCTACGTTTGCATTAATGAAGAAATTCATATTTCTCTGATGTCAGCAAATGTCCTGCTGGTCTAGAGTACAGCCATTTATTTCTTTGGGTAATTTTTCGAGATGTTCTTTTTTGTTGCATTTCCTGTGTGGCTGGTGTACACACCTGAAAAGCTTGTTCATAACCACTGTAGTGTACATTGCTTGGCTTATGTGTTCCTCAATTTTTATTATATCATGATGTTAGCTCAACCATTCCAGGTGGAGCGCAATTATCGCTATCACGATTTCTGCGGAATAAAATCAAATTCGTGACGATGTTTATTTTCATAACTTCCAACCTTCCACAACCCGTTCTTACAAAACATTCAGTGTTTATTTCAGTATGTTGGATATGACTTAATTGCGTCCACCGTTATTGTGGAAGATGTTTGACGAGAAGGAACGTTTCCTCGGGTACAAATGTATGGGCGTACGAAAAAAATTTCCACAAAGGCTAAAAAGCAGCAAATAATATTTAAATCGTAGTTATTTTGAAAACAGAAGTGCACTGCTACGCATACATCGCATTCTTAAAAATTTTTGGCTGAAATGCAGTATAACGTCCTCGAATTCTTTTCACATCAACCTATATTTTTCTCCTTTAAAACTAGGAGCGTATACGTTAATTTAACTTTCAACTAAAATAGCAGCAGTGGTTGCAGTTAACTTCTGCAAAAATTTTGTTTTTGTAAGGTTTTGTAGTTAGCACCGATGACCGAGACTTGGTTCTCATGGTACTGTTTCTTAGCTTTTATATTTGTCATCGAGGAAATTTTGTCCTGTGCAATCAATTTCATGGGTAATGTCTGTTGGGCGTTAGGCAGAAAAGTTGCATTTGTGAGATCGTTATTCAGATAAGAATAGCTTCGAACTGTTTACCAACCTGCGAAAAAATATCTATCACACCTTCCAAGCAGTGGCGTAATGAGGGGGGAAAGGAGCAACATCTACCCCCGGGCGCAGCACTTTGGGGACCCCCAAATTGAGGTCGGAATGTTACGTACTAATTACGAAATGTCAAATGTCAGCGGATGCTAATAACTACAATTTACAAAATGTCGAATGTCATTGCGGAATCTCATCAAGATCACCAAGGTTCGCAAAGCGAGCAATTATGAAACTAAGTCAGCTATGTCCAAGCCGCGGGCCGCAATGGCCCAGTCGAAGGTTTTGTGCGGCCCAGTTTAGGTTTTCCCTATAGTAAAAGTAACCTACATACTGACAACCTGTCCTTATTTTGACAATCTTGGAATTTGGCATTTCTGATGCAGGTGGTCCTCAGTGCCACTTCATCACGTCTATTACCACTGCAGTTAGAATTCGATCGATTTTAGTAGATTAGCGTAAGCTAAGTTTAGTTTGCTAAAATCAAAGTAAACCATTCAGTGTGCGGCCCTCATTAGTATGCCATTCAATGTGCGGCCTTGGATAAGATAGTGACATAATTTTTGGCTCAGTAAGCCATTTGGGTTGGACATAGCTGAATTAAGTGACGTTTCAAGGCGGAGTTTCTGTCTCCAGCAATAAGCACCCGCTTGTGGTTTGACTCACGGCTACGTCACAATGCTCTCAGACAGCCAGGGTTGCGAACTTTCCGACGTCCCTATCATTTTATAGTAGCGTCACAATGGGACGGGAAGCCAGCGTTCACAGTGCATGCGGAGTGCTATAATTGCGCGTGCTTTTAGAGCAGCGATAAAGCTTACACAACTTTGTTACCAGGAATGTGCAGAGGAGGCATGAACGAGGCGATGGCCCCGGACATCCAAGGCAGTGGGCCAACCAAAGAGTGAAATTACAAAGAGTGCATTTATCAATATCTTGTAATTAGACCAGGGGTGCAAATTTTTCAGTGAATGTGAATGTTAGTAGCGCGCAGCAATTTTTAACAGCGCACACACATAAGCTTTGCCATACAGCCAGTGGCGTATCTATGCAAAGTGGCGCCCATGGCAAAATTTAAATGTGCGCCCTTACTGATAATTTAAATATTAAATATAGGCACAATTTTTACGAAAAATAAACCATAAAGAAAATAAATTTTTTAAAACGGAAAATATTTGTGTTTATTTTTGCTTTAAACGTTTCAGCAAATAAAATATAAATTATCAATAACGACTACAACATACTTCTATACTCATTTAGTTTCATTATTGATGAGCATCAAAACTTTCAAATAATAATTTTATCGTGGCCTATTGGTCTACATAGTGTTGCCTGACAAAATTGTATATCTTACAAAAAAAATCAAACCACTCATTGCAACTGCAAACGACAATTTCTGTTAAAACGAAACACATTCAATCTGAATTGTGCAATAAAATATTTAATGCAAATCATGTATCACTTCTGTTCGAAAAACACAATTCCAGACTTCGGCTGCCAACTGAAATACCCTTAAAAGGAATGCAACTTTAACTATATTACGAATGGTTGGGCCAGGCTCGCCACCAGATGTGGGTGGGCCTGGCCTAGCCATTTTTGCTAGGACTACCTAAACAACACCTAATAACTTTGAGGCTCTTGTGAAATTCGAATTTCCCTTGCAACGTTAGAGCTTGGCTGTGAAACCCCAGCAACGGTTAAGCACTGAACATAAAATGCAAAAATGCTTAAATAGTAGCCTACATTAACCCCAGACAAACGTAAGGTTAACACAATGTGAACATACGAGTGTGATGTTTCTGTCACTAGGCATAGTCTACTGGGTGCAAACTTTGCTCCATTGGTGTGATAGCAATGCAGTATTGCAGTATATATTGTTGACATTTCAAGAGTGTATGCAAACTCTCTTCCTCAGACGATGGCAAGAAACAAAATCCAAGCGTACACACACTGCATTTCTGAAACATTTCAGAGTGGTACTCGAACAAAAGGATAAAAACTGCCTTAGAAATAGGTTACCAACATTATGAACCATCTCCCAATTCCAACATATTTGTGGTTGAATACCAATCATTTACGAAATTTTTGATCAGATGGCCTGTCTCAAAATATATCTTGTCAGGAGATAAGTATAAGACAAAGAAAAATTTCAGTAAGACTTTTCTTAAAAATGATTCGAATACAAAATTTCAACTTTATTATGGGAAAGTTTCTGCAAATGCCAAAATTTCTATACAATGTTTTAAAAATTGGGGGGGGGCAAATGCCCCAAATGTCCCCCCCTGGTTGCGCGCCTGCTGCATAACTGCCATCGTCAGGATTATTTACAAAGCAATTCGAAGAATGTCAGGAGGACTTCAGGACGCGATAAATCTAAGTTACACCACTTGAAACCAGCATTTTGAAATCTAGACACTTCTCATGTAATTGCTTGCCATCTACATTTGAACTGTACACAGCTCCTAAATTGTCACACGCAGAGTTTAGTTTCTCACAGTCACGACCTTTTCACCAAGCCTTGGATATCGAACAGAAAGCCAAATTTGGACAGAAAAAGCTAGCTCTAAACAAGACTAACAAACCTCTTGCATGAGTTAAGATTTTTGCTCAACTAGTACGACAATGATACTAACTGCTAATTTTTCGAGGTCTAACTAATGTTCTCTACCTTAGTCTCTGGATTGGAGCATTCTATTCAGCCTATTCATTAGACACTAGTGGCCATCGAAGAAGTTTCATAAAGTCGTAATGGGCCACAGTAGTTTAAGTAAAATACCACAGTTTTCTCATAATGCATACTGGTGCTGGCGTAACACGCCCAACGTAATGCTTTAGGTAAAGGCGCGCTGTGGCGCACGCAGGGGGGTTGAGGGGGCTAGAGCCCCCCCTTAACGGAAATCGCCTAAACACAAAATTGTTGCTGACATTTGTTAAAACACAAATGCATACATAGCTATATAAAGATTTCGATCTGTTACCTTGTTACGTTACGAGTGTTACACTTCAATTGCAATAAGCAAATCTTGCTAAGACTATAGGAAACTCTCGCTGAATGTCGCTTTTCGATAAAGACGTTGCGATTCGTGAGTCATAATGGCATTGAGAGAAACCACTTCATACATGCCATGACTTAGAAACTCTGCACGTGTTGCGCAATGCGTTGTTCCTCCTGTAGTTCGAATTTCGGGTACTGTGATAGTCAGAAGAGTGCGAGGAAAAATGGATAAGTTTGTGGTTGTATAACGCAAGCGGAAAAGGAGTTCGTCAAGAGAAAGAGACTTTTGCAAAAGAGATAGAAATGACGGTAGCTCGTGCTCAGAGTCTGCCAGTCCAGTATTCAGTAGTGAAAATGATATTGGTAACTTCGTTGGAGTTCCCCTGACTGATGCTGATCGACGAAAGGTATTGTTTGCACTGCTTTCCATACACAAAGACCGCCAGATCGACAGAGAAAAAATTATGAATGCCTTTGTTGCCAGCAGTAATCGCAGATCTGATTTCGTGCTTTAGCCTATGTAAAATTTGTGAAAGGGGTTATTTTACTAAAGCGAAAGATTTGAAATTAATATTGTACGACAAGCAACTACTTTGCCCATGGCGCTATAGGAGGACCAACACTTAAGAAACTATGCACATTAACTGTCCGCCGGTGTATTCGTGCTATCCCTACGATTCCGTTTGCCGTGACGATTTGCTTGTACAGTAAGAGAGAGATGTCACGTGCTTAGTTGGCCAAATAAGCATGCATGGGTTGCTCCAAGATCCTCCTGAAGAGCATCTGTCCCTGTCCATTCTCTCATTTCAA
>JGI24158J21664_10000998_pt1 | contig 29772 bp, 22 predicted proteins | sample Ectturendosymbi3_FD_21664 | JGI IMG/M metagenome (IMG submission 21664)
CGCCTGGTGTGAAGAGAACCATTTTAAAATGGGGGAGCCCAGGACCTGGTAATGAAAATTTTTTAGCAGAATTATCTCAAAGGCTTGCAGCCAAGGTTTCGCGCATAAACGTGTTAATCAGACTCTAATGTCTGCAAAATATAGACACGAATCGTTATCACGACAGAGAAGGTTAAAATTACGCTGGTATGCAGAAGGTGGCACTCTGTCCGCTGCTCGTGTCTCACTAAGATGGTCCGCGTTCACTGCAATGGCTTTGTTCATTTCACCATTTTGACAGAGGCAAGATATCGAGGTTCCCCTGGAACAGTTCAGTTTGTTTGCACCGTTTTCTCGAACAGTTAAATGCTGCTGGTTAGCTTAAATTAAGCCCTGTGCTGGCGTGCTAATATGATTTTTCCAGTTTGTAAATAGATTTGCCTGGGTCGCCTTGCACAGCTATCTTTTTCATACACAGGTAAGACATAGGGAGCACCTTATTGAAGCAAACTTGTTTAGTTTGTGTTTCCGTGTCAAAATAGCGACGAAATCAACCGAGCAAAGTCCAAAGCCATTATGTGACCACTGAGACAGCGCCATCTCCCGCTTATTGATGTATTTCAAACTTTTTTTGTTGGGAGAATATTAGTTTTTTTATGGATTTTTCGCCAACACTTGTGTCTGCGGTGAGCGCGTTGACGCGCAAAAGCGTGGCTGCGGTCAAAATTTAAAATCTGCTTCTACCAGTCATGAATGTGACTCATAAATTCTACTGTTAAGGTTCGAGCACTTTACCGCAAAAGTTTTTTAACAAGCCGCCCGACTTCTAATCTCGGCATGTACAGATGCAAAACAAACAACCTTGAATACAACAACGTCGGTGTTAACTGCAATTTTCAAATTAACCAAAAAGCGGCACTAAATCGTCACCGCACTGTACATACAACTTAAAAATCGTTCAAACATAAAAATTCAATCGACAGCACGTCACCTTTTGTAGTACAGGCGCTCAAAACCTAGGCTGTATACGTGAAGAAAGCAAGCACAGTTTGCAGCAGAACCAACCTTTTCGTACTCTTTGCAGCCAATCTCGCGCAAGAAATCACACACGCCATCTACCGACCAGCCAGCCATATCTTCAATGGCATTACAGAACTCCTGCATTCGCTGTCGCTCAATGGCTTGGTAATCGAAAATGCCAGTATTTCGTGGCGTGCCGTTGTCACAGAAAGAGTGAGACGAGTCGGGACTCAATGCGTAGCTGGAAGAAAACCTCGAGGACTTAACATCACGAAACGCTGACTCGCCCGCGACGTTGTTGTTTGCCACAGGAGACATCAGCCGCGACGACATTCCAATTTCAGTTCTCGATCTTTCTTTGCCACTACGCGCGTCCGCTGAATTGTACTGAAAACTGAAAATAAAGGTTGCGGTCCTTGCAGCTGCATCAAAGTGGGTTCAGGAATACTGAACAAAATGCAGCGGTAAACGTAATAAGCCAACGTCGGGGCCACATCAATAGAATGTGTTGGCGCAATTTCCCTCTCCAACATCATGGCACCCTTAAATTAGTGTCCTTTTTGACTTCATGTCATACACGAATAAGGGCAGTATTTGTAAATTCGCATGGCAAAAATCAGGACAAACAGGGCTACACCACATTTTTGCGTAATTTTAAGGTTAGAAGAAAACAGACTCCGTTTTGTTCTTCACTGTCCATTCTGATTAAAAATTTGGACATTACGGAAAAAATTGTTACACCGGCAATTATTCAAAAGTCATAAAGTCGTTTCGCGTGTAACTTGAGGAAGTAATTGCGTATCCACATCAGTGTTGACAACGTTCAAATTTGGATTGGTAATATACAGTCTCGCCCTAATTTTTGACTGATTACCTCCAAACCCCGAATCTGGATCGGCCAATACCTAGACATGAACTCCGCGCTAGTGTGTTTACCGAAAATTAATATGTTGTCATAATTCGCGACACATTTTTCATACAAGAAACGCTACTCCAATATTTGTTGTTTTAATAAAACTTTTCGGCGTTTTAAACGTTACATGCTATCGGTAGGCGCAAGTCTTTCGTGAAAATCTTATCAGGCAACAACTTGGATGGTAACATGGGAACCTTTGCCATCCATTTGCTTCGTTGCAAAACAGATGAAACAAAAAGCACCAACAAGATCGCTGGACTGACTACATGGATGAAAGATAAGCAACAAGATTACGCAAATAGACAAGTATGAAGTGCCACAAACCACGATGAAGCCTCGACGTTATCACCACGGCATTGTGGAGGGGGAGCACTGGAGCTCAAGCGCCTGATTGCGTCGCTATCGCAGGTATCGACAGTTTCGTTTCCACCAATTGATGACCTGCTGGCCGGAGTTTTATTGAGATTGGAGTCAAGAATGGGAGGACTTGAATCAGTGTTCCGTCGGGTNGCAGTGCTGAGCAGTTTNACAAGAAACAGTGAGAGCGGTATTTTACCTGCGCTACAATTCAATGTCTAACAACTTCTTTACGATTGCAGAGTGCCAACAGCTTGCAATTTATGTCTTCTCGAGAAATTAATTTGCAGAAACACGAAAAAGTAGCAAACAAATTACGCAAACTTTGTACTTGTTCCGGCGGCATATGGTTACTTTCAAGTGAATGCCGCATTAGTGGCAAACCAATGGCAGCACCGCGCGTGAAACGTTTTTGCAAAAGGCTGGAAAAGGAACCGTTTTTCAAGTCTTCGGTATGAGCAGACCGGGAATCGAACCCAGCCTACCAGCTTCAGTGGCGCGTGCTCAACGTAACTGTGTCACTTAACCCGTAAGTTACTCAGGCATATACACATTAAATGATAACAGTTTCTTGATACACCCCGGACCTAACTCGTGGACTCGAGCAAAAGTTTACGCAGACGGAGAAAAATCTACCCCTGCACAGCCACAGAGTCTGCGCAATTTATAAAATATTTGCAGAGAGTTCTTCAAAAATTTACGATTTTGCGCAATGATGACAACCATCTCTTTCGTTTCGTTACCTGTACTGGTCTCGGCTGCATTCACCGGCGGAATGCTTCTGCTTGCTGTATGACAAAGACAGCAAAGGAATAGCGTGGTTATGAAGATTGAGCATCTTGTGGCGCGAGGCTTGCTTTTGCCCGTACGGGCGCTGGCGTGATTTCGAGAAATTTGCCGGCGTGCGTTTACTTGCTGGTTTCGTCCGCCTGTCGTATCTTGCAGTCTTGCTGGAGGGGTCATTTCGATTGTAGTCTTGGCGTCTACTGTCGAAAGCTTGACCCGGGGTAGAAAAATACGGACGTGGGGAACCGTTAAACAATTGGGGCTCATCGGCTGGGGGACTTGCATCGGTTCGTGCAGAAGGGTGCTGATAATCAGGGAATTTTTGGTAACGGTAAGAAGAAAGGTTGTTTGCTTTCTCGTATCTGCAAAACAAGCCCAAGCAGACTCAAATTAAGGTCAACCTAATACAAAAGCGGCAAATAATATTTGTTTAAAATGTAGCCACGCATCTTAAAGTGTTGTCAAATTAGCTGTAAAACCACAGCTGAACAAAAGAGGGAATATCTCTTGTTGTCTTAGTTAAAAGATTTAATGCAGCTTCGACACATACGTGGGATGGCCATCGCAGTATCCCCGGTCGCTTTTATGCTTGTTACGGTGGTCCTGTTCGCTTGGATAACCACAATTACGGCCAGAAAGGCGGTGAGGAGAAATTAGCTCAACCATCGCGTGCTTTGGTCCAACAGTGCTTGCAGATGAGTTTTCAGCAGGAGAGAGGGCGCGATGCAATGGTTCGTAGTAACTATCCCCTGGTCGCTGCGAAAACGAAGGCACACCAGGTGGTGGCGTGGTACAGCCCTGAGAATAAGCCGCGCTAGCCAGATTTGACGTTCCTCTCCGCATTGCATCGTACGATGAGTGGTCTATTTGTCTGCGACTCCGGTATCCATGCTGTTCTTCCGGGTGTTGACGCAACACTGGACGCGAAGGACTTCCAGGAAAGAGACTATCTTCATTGCAGCTAGACTGTGCTTGAGGTCGTTCAATTCTACAGGCAAAACATACTCTTGACTGCGAAACATTCGTTTGACTTTTGATAAGAAATAACAAACCGAACCGTTAAAAAATATGCACAAATGGTTAACATCAAACCGCCGTTCAAGTAATAGGGTTGATTGCACTCTAAGTACCGAAGTAAACGCGAACAATTGAAGCACTGGAAGGAAAGGATAAAAGCTTGAGAACACAAAAACTGAGAAACGAAACGTTGATTGTGTGTACCAACGTCTCTATTCTGGTATCTTCCTTCTGCATTAAAAAATGGACAAAATTTTTTAAGTTTAAATAAAAAAAACGATTTCTTTTGTAAGTGACAGCTTAAAAACCTAAGTTCGCAAAAAAAAATGTTAAGAAACACAAAAGTTAATATCTAATATATCCGTTTTGCTTCCAAGCAAACGTCACGCTGCTGTTTTTATCTTTGATAAACTTGTATTCTCGGGAGGATAAAAAGCTTAGCTTCAGCACGGCTCGTTTTGAGGCAAATTGCCGGCAACAATGCGTAGCACTAGACAAGGCCAGATTTCAAATCAGTCCAATTCCGACCTGAAGTTTCGCTTTTTACATTGGATTCAAATCAAAATGCATATTAAACATGTCTTAAACGTGAACTCAAATCTGCGTAGGAACTTCTTGACGATTCAAAGAGGTCATGGTGGCCTCAGCTTTTCCAGATTTTTAATCGGTATCTCTGTTTCACCCAATTTTTCGCGTTTTTCAACGTCATCATCTGTCTTACGATGCACTTCAATTTTATGCCGGTAGTTATGACGTAGTGCTTCACCCAAGTTTACACCACAAATGAAAACCTGGAACAGCGGTTCTTAACTTTTTTTTTTCTACCACGCTTCCCTCAAGTAACTGTCCTCTGTTTCAAGCCCCTCTGACTTCAAATAAGCTAAACAAATGCATTTATTGGTAAACTTAATGATCAAACATAACATTCCATGTTGTAGGGCTCGTAACGGCTGACGCCCCCCTGGAAATTTATTGACCCTACCCCCTGCTTAGGAACCACTGACCCAGAACATGCGCTACTCCTCGAGGCTCCTTTTGCGATTTTTTGAAAGAGGAGCCAGGGAAGAACTCCATTCAAACTGTAATCAAACCACGATGGCAGAGTTATAACTTGACATTCCAATTTCAATTCATATCCACTCGACTGGCGTGAATCCACAGGGTTTAAATCAAAACCACACTCAGCGTCTCTGCGCACCAACAACGGGTTGGGTTGCGAACAAACTCACCTTCTACTTTCACTGCTTGGATCCAGTGCTTCCGTTTTGTCCTTATCTGAAATAGAAGTTGGTGGGGCTTAGCAACGTTGACTTCCGATTTCAAACAAGTGCCTGCTTATGGTTGTGCTTTATGCAAACAAATTACAAGCCTCAAACAACCATCACCTGAGCACAACTAATGGTGAGAGCCGGGTGCACGAAAATATGTGAATATGTGTACACTCAGTGTATTTTTAAGCACATCCCGAACACTCATGAGTGTTATTTTACCGCAATTCCACAAACACCAAAAAACAAAGCCTTGATTCTGATGCACGTAATCACACAAAACCGTTTCCACAGACACAAGAGTCAGTTTACTTTTTTTTATAGGAAAAATTATTTTCACAATACGTGAATCCTCGTTTTAATTTACAAGAAAAGTCNTGTTGTGGACGCGAAGCTAAAACATTTTCACAAACGATGAGATGAAAATTTATTCGGTCAATGTTGCGCTCGTGACTCGTCTGAACCCATTTGTACTGCCGAGTTCGTACTGTCTGTGGGATTTGATTGTGCGCTTTCCTTTTGTAGCTATTTGTTAAATAAGAGCTCCTCGTAAAGGAAATAAAGCACTGGTTTCAATAGACGCCTTCGATGATCTTTATAAGGCGATTTGCGTGATTTCTGCATGGCTGGTTTGACCAATCATTATTGCTAACTGCTGCTCGCACGCAAACAAGCAAGAAGTGTTTGCTTTTTCGCACAAGAATTCGGGGTGAGACAGTCACAAACCCGCGCCGCATACACGGCCATTTCTTCAGGCCTTTGTCAACGCCAAACCAGATAAAATGCACGTCTTGTTTCCACAAGCGCAGTTCGACTTCGGTGTTTTGCAATTGCAGGTCACAGCAATTTACCTTTGGCGGAGCTTGACAAGCACAGTGGCTCCGAAATGCTGGAGGAAGTGTCAGCCTCTTGACCATCGCGGTCACCTGAAAACATTGCAGTGTTGATGGACATTATTCGCGCCAGGATGACTCTACTGTGGGAGTAGAACTTCCGTCTCAAACCGGAAACCGGACTTAACACGTAACTTCCGCCAGCAAACTAACCATTTGCTTGTGCTGTCAACAGTTTCACAGTAAACATCACATTATTTTGAAAAGCTGAAGTGTCGCATACAGAAAACTAACAGCACATGAAAGCTAAGTTTAAGTACCTTGAACATATTCTGTAGAATGGCTTCTCTTAAATGGTGGCAAACCGCTTTGATCATTCAATTTCGCCTTAGAATAAAAGCAAAATCACGATTACGAGCAAAATAAAGGGCAGTTATCCGAAACAGGCTGAACAACCTTAAGCTAATCAAAAGTTTGTTGGTTGGAAACTCAAAATCATTTTTTCATGGCGTGTTCAGCGTTCACACGAATCTCTCATCAAACGAAGATTTAAAAGCTACAAAAGTCAGGGCAGTTCTATTCTTGGCGTTGGGAAGGATACGAGAAAGGGACTGGCAGATATCCATTAACGTCAATATATTGCCGTGTGATAGGGGTAATGATTGCTCTTCATAACATTACCTGCAAAAACTTGGTCCGTCCAGGTATAATATGTTGTTCACACGGTTTCGCGCATGCACATACAATTGGGAAACACCCAATAAAGCAATTTTTTTGCAAATTCGGGGTTTGGTTTATGTTTTCAATGCAAACGCCCCACAGATTAAACGCGGAAGTGCTGCAAGTGTCAGAAACAACAAAGCAAAAGCCAAAGATACGAATGTATTACTTTTAGACATTTCGAAAGTTGTTTTTAAAATGTTCAGTTTGAATCCAGTCAAACCCGTAGTTTTTTCGTTTTTGTTTCTAAAACTACCAACAAGTCTCCAACTGCTTGCTTACGTTGGCGGACACTTGACATGTTTAGAACGAAGATGTCAGCAACACCGCTTTACCTCCTGGTTGTTGCTTGACATGCTTGTGTCTCGAGATCTTTTTCTTCCGTTTGTGGTGCCGTTCGACACGAAAGATTGCGCGCGCATGCTGAGGTCCAGCGATTCAGCGGCAGATGCCACATCGGCGGTGTTGCTCGCTTTCTTGTTGTGAAGTTGCGATATGATGGAGTTTAAACCGCCTTCTCTTCTGCACAGAAAAGTAGCTTTTGCTGCACCGAATATTCTCGAAATGAACCACCGAGAGTCTCAGCGAACAGTAAATGAAAACCGAAGCTGAGAAACAGGTTTCTTCGAGACAAAGAAAATATCAGGTTAAACCGTTAGAAAGTCGCCGAGCGGGGTTTTCTTATTGGTCATTTTTCGATCATAGACCGAATTTTCTTATAAATGGCCGAAAAAATAAAGGTAGGTTAGTGAATACTATTACGGCGAGTTTTAATACTGTATGCGACAAATGATCGAAATGTCTCAGCGAAAAAAAAACATGACATAACAAATGAAAAGTTTCAACGTGATTTTTACCGCTTAAAAAAAAAAAATTTTTGAACAAGTTTTTACGCATTCATGTGTAGGTAAACGCGATATTTCTTGAATAATTATTCGAGCATTTGTTGCAGCAAGTAATCTAAGCCACTGGACGCACAGAGCATTTTGCGGGTTTTAAAACGCCCGGAGTTGGTGAACAATCAACAAAAATTCATGCAGCCTCACGCTGCTAACTTTGTTAAAACAACAAATCAGCAACTGTTTTAAGAAACAAAACTAATTGATGGTAGTTATGGGCATAGCAAAACAAAAGCCATTTGCGTTTCCAGTTCCCAGCAAAAGTCATCTGAGATGCCTGTGTTGCTTTACCATATCACCAATATCCTTAACGCCGCTCCCGGCCTCGAGTATCTCTTTCTACGTAAGCCTGGACAGGAGATTCAGGAAAAAGCAGTCCACTCAACGTTTAAAACAAATCGTAACTTTCGTCTGAAAGTTTCTATTTACTGTATAAAAAGGCAGACATTGAGGTTTGTGAAGATGACGGCGGCTGTCTGCGTAACAGATTTTTGTGAGTGTGGAACTTTACCCTTCAAGAAATATCAGCATCACGAGTTTTCAAACCAGCACTAAAGTGCACGCTAGGCAGCGCAATGCTCTTCTTTACGCCTCCGATTTATCGGAAGCAAACCAAAACCGTCTGCCGTAACAACACGACCGAACAAGCGAGCCACAGCATCCAAATTCTTCCTTTACTCAGGCAGAACGGGTTTCCATCATATCAGCCCAACTGCCGAGCAGGCGCAGTCAAATGCGTATGCACCGGATGTCGCTTCACTAATGCGCAAAGCTCTAGGGGTGCAAGGCAATATGCTGAACGACCAGTCGTTTCGCTGTAACCGGATAACATTTCAAAAGACTAATGAGGAATCAAAATCCTACAGGAAAAGCTGGTCAACGTTTGGTAGAAGACAGTATGCCAAACTACGAATACAACAAATTTCTTAAAATGCAAATTTGAGATTTGTAATACATAAGAACAAAACCACCACTGTATATGCAGATAACGTTTCAGAATAAGCAGAAAGCTACAGCCCTGTGGTTTTGTAGATTTTACCCCAAGTTTATTCCAATGATTCATTTTTCGTATACCTCATACAGCACGATTTTGAAAGATTTAAATCCTTTGGAAACAATATCAACAACGACAGTTCAACAGTCATCACAGCACCTCTGGAATCAGTTCAACAGATTTATCTTACGGAAGAGGTGCAGATCGAGAACTTCAGTTTACATCTACAGTTAGTTAAAAACCGCTCTTTTTTAGTTTAAAACTCCTCTTTAAGCCCAAGTCCGTCATGTAATATTTTTGAATGAAAGTCGGAACGTGTTAGGCGATACACGTCCAAATCGAATCGAAACAAAAAACTACTTCTCTAAGCAACTTTTAAAGTTCAACTCACCCTTGCTTGTGCACAAATGATCCTGACGAGTCTGCTCCGTAACTTGTTTTTCCGAGAGACCCACAATTGTCTGAGGAAGATTCTGCAGGATTCTCCGTCGATTTGGTACTTTGGTGGAACTGAGTTTGTGCAACGCGTTTTTTAGCCATTCTATCCTGTCGAAAAGATTTTATCGTCCTGTCGCAAAGTTCAACAAATCACGTAACGTTTTTCGTTATGAATCAAAAAAGGTCATCCACGCAGCTTCCGAAAAAGGCGCGTTAACTCTGAAAGCTTGACATTACGCCGATGCAAAGCGAGAGCACGACCTGCATCAACCAAGCTTGGGTAATTAAAAACCACACACCGCTGAAGAAATGCCATTGGAGGAAACAATCAAAAAATTCTTATGCACCTCGTTACAGTCTTTGCTTAAAGCGTGTCGAGAAACAAGAAATTTGGGGGAAATCATTTGAAAAGCTTCGTTTCTGAGAGTTAAAAAATTGACGTGACAAGCTTCTGTTGTCGCGATAGGTTTCGAGCTTCGAACGGCTACGAGTATAAAAAGTATTGGGTTTTCGGGAAATATGGCGTTGGGTTCAGTTTTTCTTCAATATTGTCTGCACTTAATATCCAAATATAATACGGTTGTGCCTTGAATGCAGTGCAGAACAAAATACTCCGTGTAGGATTCTACCGCGCAGCTTTCTTTGAATGATTTCGTTTTTAAGATGTAAAGATGGTGCAAGGCGCAAAAAACTGCATGAGCTTGCATGTTAAAGAAGTATTCCTTTATGTCCTGCCACTGAACACGCGACCTTAAAGAAACAAACTAACTCATTTAAATCGCTTCACGCTTTTCGGCAATTCAAGTTAATGCTGCAAACTAAAATTACTTTCAAAGTTTTTCAAACTTTTCAACAGCTCTCTAAAACTGACTAATTTTATACCAATTTTTTGTTGAGAGAAGTATACAAAATTTATTTTTCTAAGGTTTCCTCAAGACAAGATTCGGAGTAGATTTTTCACCAACATTCAGGAATCTTTACCTTCATCTCTTTTTAAACCTGATTAGTCAGATGCTAGCACATCAGCAAACCACCACTAGCAGCTGAATCAAGCAGCCAGCGCAGCCTTCTCTTTACAGCCTAATACAAACAAGACTCAGCGTTGCACGCTCTGCTTCATCGTTTCCTTCCCTTGCTTCGCTGTGTTCAAAACGGCACAGTTCCTTCCTTCCTGCTATGGGACTGGTGAGTTGTTTTCAGCTGCCTCTGTAGTGACGAACGCTGTGATTTTGTCAAGCAGTGTTTCTCTCCACGTCTCTTAAGACAGCCTTCCTTTTGGATTACGCCTTTGCACGCGTTGTAAGAAACTTTTCTTGCCGCTTAAATTGCTTGAAATTGCACCATTTCTTTTCTCATGCAGAAGCAACCAAGCATCCTCGCCACACTCAATATATCCATTGGACAACCACTCGATGAACAGCGGGTGAAAAGGAAGTGAATGGCGCGAGTGGCGGTCGGGCCTGTAGGATATTGCGGGGCCTTTGCATGAGGTTGAAGCGGAAGACTGCTCGACTCGTGCAGACGAGGATGGAAGTTCTTAATCTGCGCTGATCAACGCAGAATTCTATGGCGTGAACATGTTAAGCATTTCTTTCACCTTTCTGTCTCCGTAATTCCTTACTCTGCCCCTTCACTTGATGAGAACATAAGTCTGCAAACACAGACATCTCAAAAGAAGAGCGTCAAAAAAGTTTTACTTACAGCGGTTGCGTGTCCGTAACCTTTGCAGAAATCGCATTCGCACACAGGCGTGTGCACTTGAAGAACGCCTTTAGTCATTAAAGTTTTTAGGCTTTTGCCGCAATGGCGTATACTCCTTTTCCAGTCTTTGGCCGTTTCTCTTCCACTGATGAACTGGAATTCGTTCGGCGTTAACCACTCGTCGTTGAAAAGTATCGACTGACCTAAAATAGTCGATGAAATGGTTAAGAATTTCGCTGCTTGGACGCTTGCACCTATATAAAAGGCTCATTCACTGAACATTATCCTGACGTAAAATCAGCAAGCACCAAGGTCAGTTGAGGGTGCATTCTACCCAAACTGAGAAAAAAAGTTGCTGAGAGTGCCGCAACACGAGGTAATAGACAAAACAGGAATATAGTTAGTTTCGGGCTATTTCGACGCTAAGAATCTCATCAAGTTACATGCGGTGTGGCAATGTTAAACGTGTTTTTCTCGCCACCACAATCTCCTAAAGCTTAAGCCGTCAAGCAGTTAGTCCAGTTTCAACATGGTGCCGGTCACCATTATAAATTTATAATAATTACATCTAGAAAATCCATCTCGTTCGCTATTTGCTGTAATTATCACTGATTAGAGTACACTTACAAATAAACGATAAGGGTCAAAGAGACACAGAAAACCATGAATTTTCAAACATCGCCCTTATTTACATGTTTGAGATTCACAACAAACGAAAGCTAATTGTCACCTGAACAACTGCTAATGAATATACCGTTGTGAACAGTATACGTAACTCAGGTGCAGATTGGTATAAGTAAGATCAGCGTTTTTTAAGGCGTTTTAGGGAAGTGAAAATCGGTTCCCTAGAATCAAGAGAAAATTATCACCGGATTCTTAGAATCAGAGAAAATCGGATCCCTCGAATTAAAGAAATCGGGTCCCTACAGGTCCGTACTGGGTACCTAACATTTTCCTTAAAAAATACCCTGAGTAAGATATAACGTTATTTTCGTTAAACATGAGAACCCTGTAACAGCGATGGCAATTCACTGAACATTTTGTGGTAAGACAAAAAACTTACAGAGTTGAGAAAATCTTGTCTACGTGCGGTTTGTTATTATTTCTGCCAATGATTTTTTAAAGCAACCGACACATCTGTGGGGAACACCCGCCATAGGGATCGATATCGTGCAGTAGAAGGTCATAACGCGCACTGACAGCAACTTTTTCTTAAAACAGTTCTGTTTATTTCAAAAAATATTATTGGTCACAATATGGTGCCGCATGAAACCGACTGCTGAGCTTGAACAGCACAAAATAATGGGAAAAGTTTGATAGGTTTGCGTATAACGCGATATCGTTTAACCTCCGATTGCTTGTAGCTTTACAAAAATATTAAAGCAAAAAAATTGAGAAAAAACGTTGACTTTGACTTTTCAAAAGTTTGGAGCAAAAATTTCATCCAAGTTAAAACATTCTTATTATCAACATTGTTTTCGACCTAATTGATTTGATTTTGATTCCACGTCAATAAGCTGCAGGCCCGTAGCCACGCGGTATTTTGAGACGATCAAGGTTGTTTATCAGTTGGCAGTACTTGTTGCCAATCACTTCTGCAGAGAGTTCTTTTAATCTCATCGTTGTTTGAAAACGTACGCCCCAACGCCCATGAGCGGGCAAAGACTTAATGACTTTAACGATTTTTTCTGTTAATAGAAATTGTACAGAAAGTTTGAATGAGCTTTAAGACAGCTTCAGAGCCTATTTCAAGAAATCATGGAAACACCGAGATATTTTTGGAAAGGTGTGATGTGTGTTTTATTCTTTATTTCTTGTGCTTCTTTGCGACAAAGTTCAGTAACAAAGCTATGGCTGAATTTTGATGCTATAGCAACCAAGCCACCACCGCATGATATAAAACTGAGTGATGCGAAATTTATAGCGGTGGCAAGTTGTTTCTGCAGATGTCAAATTCGAATCAAAAACGATTATTACCAAAGTTACTCGAAACTTGAAAGTTAGCGTGTAACGTCGGACGAGACACTGTAACCAGAAAAAATGTTTGGGTGAAAGCAAGGTCGCAAAAAGCCCGAACTTTTGTGGGTGGAAAAATGATTTCTGGATGGGGACGAAAAATTGACAAAATCTACACTAAAACTTGCAAAAACCCGCATGATTAAAATATGTAGATTTGTTTTCTACCTTGCTTGCGGGTTTGCATGGGTGTGAGACGTTGGTTAAAATTTTTTCTCCGCTTCATTTGTAGTGAAATCTGTTGAAAAAGTGAGCACTACACACGTTTGTTTCACAATAGGACCTCGTTGAAAACTGCTAAGTTTTTAATTTTTATCGCAACCGACTTACACATTACAGAGATGTTGAGTTTGTTTCAATTTCTTTCTGGTAGTTCCTGGCCTCTGGCCATACCAATCATTTTTACCTCCCGCCGTCGTTGGGCCATATAGTGCAGGTGTCGAGTGTGTCATACAAGAATAAATCGGTAGAAAATGAGTTCTTGTTTATGGCTATGCGTGTAAAAGCGTAGCTTATGTTAACAAGACAGTGGATCACGCAATTTTCAACAGAAGTTTTTTAGGCCACGCAAGGAAAAAGCTTGATAAACACTGATCTAGGAAGAGAGGCTCACAACTACCATCAATACTGGATAAAATGCATGCTAAAAGAAGAGAAATTTTGTAAAGCGCGTTTGATTTGGCACTAACCAGAACACTGAGAGTGTAATACGCATAAGAGGGAGTAGGCAAACTCGATGTGCCCACAAATTGAAAACTTAAACGTAATAGAGTTTCCAGCAGGCTGCAATAAATAGTAATAACAATACGAAGGAAGTTACCGAACAAACAAGTGAGGCTCATCTGAGGACAGAAAAAGCGTGCATCACTTCCTCCTGTTGGTACTTTCAGCGTGCTGCAGGTTTGGGTAAACTGGGGCGAGAATTCGCTGAATTGTAAGAATTTTGCTTTCGGACCCAGGGGACGCAACCGCCTGATATTTTCGGGGGTGGGGGGGCAAATGATTGTAACTTGTTGTGTCTAACAACTAAACATGTTTTTGAAAATTTCGGGGAAGGGAAATTGCCGGGTTCGCCTCCTTCCTCGGTTGCGGACCTGTTCAGACCAATATCTATTTCACGAAGCTTCCAGTTCAAGGGTTTGAGCAGCACTTGGAGTGGCTTTCCCGAGTATGGTTTATCAGAATTACAATTTACGAACCAAGTTCAACAAAATTATTGTGCACGCTGCGTCGGAAGTTCAGCTGATTTACAGTAGTAGCAAATGTAATATAAATACCCGTCATCATTTATTTTAGACTATGCTATGGACGGAGATTGAAGTTTTAACGTCAATTGTTATGGGTTTCCAGGACTTTGTCACAATATTTTTCAAGCGTCTCTTCAGATATTTTACAATACTAACCTAAAAACATCTTTGCATTCAGGATCTGCACAGTGCATTACATATCGCATACGATCAACAAGAGCGTATTGTTAAGCGAGAACGCAATCACAAAGGTCATTGTTGCTTGAAACCTAATCCTAGAAAAGGGCGCTGTCCGGGTGAAAAATCAAGTCATTACTGTTTGTGGATCGATTAAATTTTTTGTAGAAAAAATATGTGAAAAGAGAAAAAAATGTTCCGGCGTAATTTGCACAGGACAAATTTCTGGCATGCCGGATAGTCCGGTCTCCGGTGTTACTTGGTATGATAAAAAGTAGACGCTCACTCTTCCGGTGAATACGTAGCACAAAGATTAGCGTCAGTCTGCATGCCTTCTACAACGAACGCCAGCGTTTCCAGTGCCGGTTAAGTTGTCGCAGGAAAAGTACACNAAGGCATGACATCGAGGAGAGAATCCTGGCCATAAACGCTGCCCTCAACGNCTTATTCAAGCTTTCCACTGGCGTTTCTGACAGAACAGTTTGAAGGGAGGGCTTGTTGACGTTTTCGAACAGGTGTTTTTGGTGCTGGGCAGTTTTCTTGGATGACGCCATTTGAGGTACAGTTCCATATAGGGGCCGCCAAAGGCGTTTTATACATAACAAAAATGGCCAAAATTTGACCCCGTTTTATCACGCCTCTGAAATGATACTAGGAAGATAAATTACGTGACTATGCATTTATGTTGACCAATCCTACACGGCAACAAGTTCGACTCCCGTATCAGTAAAAAAAACTGATTTTTACAGTGCACTGATTCATAATAGCAGTAGTCTAGCTCAGTGTTTCCCAAGTATGGGTTGCCTGAATATTTTTTGAGTCGCTTGTTTTTCTCATATAAATATAAGGCTCCGCGTTAACAAGTTGCATGCATGTACTCTAATTGCTGAAGTCAACATAACGCAACTCGGGAGCATTCTCCACATTGCGTGGCACTGGTTTTGTGCCCCGGTTTTGTGCCCTGTGCCGTACGTGACGCTCGTGAACGCCACGGACAAGGTTGGTGCTAGACGTTTTTGTGACGTAACTGCAACCTTGTAAGCCTTCACTAATCTAATACGTCGGACAATCCGCAATTTCCCCCGGGCTTAGATTACTATGTTTTTTGTAACTCAACTTTGTCAGACCGCAAAATCACTATAGAGCAGGTGTTCTTATCCTGGGGTCTGTGAACCCCTTAGGGGTCCATGAATGTGTTTTAGGGTGCCCGTAAACCAAAATCCAATCAAGAAAACCCGCTACTTTTAATCTGCCTGGGCCATTGTTCAGCTTAATCGCACCACAACTGTAGCCCGACATGCACCACTAGGCCTTGGTAATTCCAGTAGTACTTTATGATAATATAGTCCACACTTTCCGCAGAATTTTCTGCTAAAATTTAGCACGCGCATTGAAGTGGATAAAAAGACTTGTATATCTCGTTCATGTGTAGGCCGTCTATTGTTTTATTCATTGTTTAGTGTATTCAGGGGTCCGCAAAAATATATTAGGCTGCTCGGGGTCCTCGCAATGGAAAAGTTTGAGAAACGCCGCTATAGGCTACTTACCGTGCAGCAAGAACATTTTGCCAGTCGCAGCTGGCTACACACTCAACGTTAGCAGACAATGTAATGAAGTTAGCCAAAGCCCATGCCACAGTCAGTGGCGTAGCCAGCCCACGATTTTGGGAAGGGCATATTATTTTGACTTTAAGAGAGCAACATTATTTGGTTTGGCACATCGCTTCTCGAAACACAAAACGACAAGATATGCTAGAATTTTTTTGGGACATGGCCTCTTTAGCTCCCCTTGGCTGCACCTGTGGCCATAGGTGCAGGGCCTCTGAGAGAAATTTTACCAGGGGGTACGCAGACCGACACCGGGCTCACCTAGCTCCTGGAACTCTCGTCGGAATTTGTATAGCTTGTTTGAATAGTCATCCGAATATAGATAAAAAAATTGCCATGCTAAGATTTACAAAGGGATTAATTGTTATAGTGGCAAGCTGTTTACACAAGTAACACAAAGCTTCGTATGTTGCAGTAAGCTGGTACTCAGCAAAATATCTTCCTTGTACAAAATAACAATCATAGCTTTTTACTGTGTATATCACGTTAAACAAAATTTTCAAAGTACATTCAATTTTGCGCAATATAGGCCAAATAAAAAATGCTTCTCGTCTCGGTTTTTCAAATAAAGGAAGGAAGCGCGGACATTTTATTTTTCAAGATGTTCGCGATTTGAAATTTAACGAATTTTGGTCTTATTCACGCGTCAGATTTTTTGAGCATGTGCAGTTGCATTTCATTTCATTCTCAAAATCGTCGAAATTTGAATTTTTTCTTTTTCGCTGTAGCAATTCGTTAATGTGGTGCTTCAGATGGACGCAGAAACTAGTTTTTTTTATTATTTTTATAAAACAAAATGTTGAGGCGGCCTCGAACAAGGAAGTGGGTGTGGACGCGAAACGCCTTTTTTGACTTGGCATTATCATGATTTGAACATCATCGATGACTAATTTGATTCACATCACATGTTGCAGCTTTTGGAAACTAATGTGTGCGTAGTGGCTAGTGGTACTATCACCTTTATAATAAATGGATTCCTTTCACAAATTCAAAGCTGATAGTGAGACAGATAATATGTTAGATTTCAATGAACCTCAAAATTGTCTGTTGATTTACGTTAAATCACTCTACAGCGAGCGAAAATATTAAGCAGTTTTATGAAATGTATATTATCTTTCATCTTTACCACCTGTCGATAATAATCATCTCCTTTATGTGTTGCTTGGTCTTTTAAAAGCGATGTACTTTGAAAAATTGAAAACTGCCAAATTCACTCTGAAACATTGTGCAAACAAATTACATTTTAAGAAATTGGGGCAAATGTCACGATTGCTTTAAGAACAATTTTCGTGCCTTCTTCTTGGCAACGGTTTTGATAACATCATCATTTTATTTCTTGTTCAAGTTTGGATTCAATGGTCATTCTACTACACGAGATTGACCGCCAGTTGCTCTCAAAAAACTTTTGATTAGTTTTAAGCTTGCGAAATGATCTCTCTGCAGATGCCACAGTGGCTGGAATTGTGAGTAAAAGCAAATACACTTCGGAAAATATTGTTCGAGGTTGAAATCGTACATGTGGTTTAGCCAGGTCTAACGGAAGCAATTTCCTTTTTCCAAAATTAGCCGAAATGCACGAAGGGCATGATGCGGCAACTTAGCGTGCGTACTTTCATCCTTCCGGGCCCCAGTATCTACCGAGCCAGGGTGGATGTACCTCTTGTAGGCCCTGCCACAGTGTCCGCTGGCTGCACAAAGGATTGTTTTTGTATATAGGCTAGTTTGCCTGAAGATTGAGTTTGAATTTTTTTGCTTGTTACAATGGGGCTGGAATGTTTTCCTGTGTAGAGCAAGTTTATAGCTGATGTACATGTAGTTGATCCAAATGTCACAAAAACGACTATATTTTTTAAAACTTGGTTTTATAGAATTAAACGGCAAACCAAAATGTGTTGTTTGTCTACTCTAGATTCTAGAATTTCTCAACGGAATCAATGAAGAAAAATAAGTAACAACGTCATTTGGAGAGGAATCATCCAGGCTGTGTCAGTAAGAGTTTTTTCGAGCGTAAACTACAGCGCAGTAAACTTCTATGAAAGCATTCACAGAAGCAAATAAGTCAGCTGTGCACTCTTCGTATGCTGCTTCTTACCAAATAGTAAAGCAAAAGAAAACTCATGCAATTGGAGAAAGCATGCTATTTGCAGTTGCGAAGGAGTTGTAAAAATAATGATTGGTGAAAAAGAGGGTAAAAAATTAGACTCAGTTTCATTATCATACAGCACGGTGAAGAGACGCATTTTAGAAATCTAAAAAATGTCATGTGATGCTCATAAGAAGATTGTAAATCAAGTGAAAGAATCCATTTTATTCAATGCAGTTGGATGAATGGGCAGATATTGCTAGTCAATCGCAGATTTCCATGTTCATTCATTATGCTAGCAGTGATGAAGTATCAGAGAACTTGCTATTCGGCAAAGCTCTGCTGCTGCATAATAAAGATAAAGATATTTTCCAACATCCTGACTTCTTCAGAGAACATTCAATTCCTTGAGGAAAAAGTGTTGAGATTTACACGGATGGTGTAGCAGCATGTACTGGCAAAAAGTGGGAGCAGTATAACTACACAAGAGAAAGCATCCATTGTGAAGTGTTTTTTTTTCTCAGCTGCATGAAACGCTAAGTTCTGAAATAAAATGTGTGAACTTTATCCAAGCTGGGTCATTTAATCAGCGTTTGTTTTCTTTTTTGTGTGAGATGGATGCTGATCACTAAGGATGGTTACATCATACTGAATTGTGATGGGTGTCACGTGGTCGTGTCCTGAAACGTGCTTATTAGCTAGGAGAAGAAATTGTTGTTTTGCTGAATTAAGAGAAACACGTGTTCTTAGCTGAAAAGTTTAGTCAGGTAAAGTTTAGCGCAGGTGTTGCTTTCCTATCTGATGTGGTCGACTCTCTGAACTGTCTGAATCGAACCATGCAAGGTCCGGTTTTACAGTCATTGATCGCGCTGCAAAAATCATCGCTTGCCACAAAAAAACTCATTTTTTGGAAAAGGTACGTGAGTTGAAATTAGTATGACATGTTCACTGAATTAAAAAGCAACTCCCTCCTGCCTCTTACGGCTTTAAATGTATCTACGGGAACCCGCAGGTTATCGGAATTACGATAAAAGAAAACAGACAGCGTGGACACCTGGGACCTACATCAACCTCGCAGTGTCAAGAACACCTGCCCCTTCCTATTTAAGTCTGGCTCCTATACATGTCTTTTGTGCATGACCCTTGCATTTTACCACAAACTAATGAACTTCGGGCGTATTGCTGTTTGCTGCTTTGAAATGTTGAGGAAGTACAAGTGTAGCAAATATTAAGTGCATGGAATGGTGAGTGGCTGATTGTGACGAGCTTCAGAAAGCAGTCAACTGGCAGATTTCGATGAACCGGTTGCTCTTTGTTATAACCTGCTTCCAAAACTAATTTTCAGCATGGAGAGTCACGCTTACACCATCATGCTTGCACTTAATCTTTTCGATTTTAGAAATGACCTTTGAATATTAAATTGCATAGCTCTGTATCCTTTTAAAGGTGCAATTATATTTGTGCAGCTTTTAGTGTGGGATAACTTCGCTAAATAGTCTTTATACCTGAACACAATTAATCGATCTATAACATTTTACGAACGCACACGCAGGGATTTGGCTTGTTTCAAAAGTCTTTTCCCTTCTAACAGAAGCGTCTAAAAAACGACTGGGATGACTCTTAATGGCCCGCGCCATCAGTAAAAAAGTTAACCATACAAAACTAACCTTATCAATCGTAACGCTCGCACTACACGCTGTCATACCTTTGCTGCCTTGGCAAAGTTTCGTGACAAACAGAAGACCTTTGTTTCCTCCACATTCAACTTCCATCACAGGATCGTTCGGATTGCCTTCCTCCAAACGAATGTCTACTCCAAGTCGAGAAGGGTCGTCGGGTCTTTCAACGGTGTATCTCGTGATGAAGTGGTGCAAAGTTCCACTCTGTCCCGATTGCACTCTGGCGCCACCGCACGGTGGACTTTCTGGCGAAACTAGAGACACAAATTGGCGAGAGCGTATTTTTGCTTGCTGAACTACTTATTAAAATATTTTCTAATTTGCCATAAAAATGAAAACTTGTTGCTGACACACGTGTGAGGATTTATCCATTCGGATATTTTCCCAGTTTATTTTGTCAACACAGTGGTGGCAAAACTGTTTTAGACAAAGTGCCCAAACTGCAACGCAAAACCTACTTATTTGTAACAGCGTGCCAACAGGTCGATTTAAACGCCTTACTTTGCCTCTTTACTTTGAAAAAAGAAGGTTCTGTGTTAATATTTTCTAATAAAAAACATAACGCAGTCTCGAACGGTACAGACAGCTTTTATTGAAAGTTTACTTTTGGCATGCTTTTGAATTGAAACGTGATTTGTGTTGCTGTATACATGCTGACAGGGGCGTACCGAGGTTAGATGGCCCCCCACTGGGAGCAAATGCAGTGTTATGAAGAAAGTACTTGTGACATTGTTGGGACTTTAGGCGCCCGGGGGATTGTGTCCCCTTGCCCTCCTCGGAACGCCCCTGCATACTGAGAGTTTTCTATCCTCGGCTGATGTTTAGTAAGTCTGGGAGTATCGCATGCAGCACTTAGGTCATCTGTTAAATCTGATACGAACAGCTGCTCACAAGCATAAAGATGATACAAACAAAGTTATGAAAGCAATCCCGAATACTTTCATCGCCTTGAAATCGTTTGGCAGAGAATTCCGCACTTTGAGGATTTCATTTTCAGTAATGATGCTATCCCTGTCATCCCTTCTATTTTTCCAACGTATCACGCAGTTGGTAGAACTTTTGTTTCCAGATGGAACTTTCTTGACATTCCAGTAGCCCCATTTCCAGATATTCGAATTCTAACCACTGCAAGCAGGAAGGATCAAGTTCTTCAAATTTGGTTTTGTCCGTATAAAAGTAAGAAATTGCGAAGTTATCTCTAGCTTACGGAACTGTAAACATCTGTTGTCGAAGTGAAGTTCTGCAGCTGCTATCATGCAAGAACACTCCTTGCATTTTGTGGCGGCTTCCAGGATTGTCTACATATGTTGCAGTGTTTTCTATCGGCAGTTTTGGATTTGGAAAATATTTCAACTGCCCACTTTCGAGGACTTCTAATTTCTTCTCAAGTGTTTTGATATCAAAGAACATCCTGTCTGGTATTTTTCCAGGGACTTGTAGTTGCTTGTTCATAACATTAAAGTGCAGGGTAAAATCCGTAAAAGCACGAGGTTGGTAAGCCATCCCTCGTCAGTAAAATAAACCTGCCTTTTTTCGTGCATAAACAATCTAATCTCATCCAAGCAGGCTACAAATCTATCAAAGGACTCATCCTCTGCTCAGTCACCTGATATTATTGCACAAAAGCAAACATTCATATTATGCATGGAGCTCTTACTTGAAACTGTAGGCAATTTAGACCGCAAGCCTAGTTGTAATTTACCATTTCTGTGACATCTCTGAGGAGTTCGTCAAACGTTTTTCTGCTGTCCCTGTCTCAAAGAGCTTCTTGATGTACAATGCATTGGAACTGAACGATTTGATGTTTTGCTTCTTTGATAAACAACTGTATGAAACCAGACGTTTTCCCCACCATCGAAGGTGCCCCATCACTTGTAATTGAAACCACTTTTTCATGTGACAAAAAGCCTCTATCACGGCATTGAGCATATATATCTCTTGTGTTCCTTGAGGTAAGAACCCACGTTTAACAGCTGTTCTCTCATGATGCCACAGCAGTATAGCGCAAAATCATTGCTAACCTTCCATTATTATTTGTATCTTTGCTTTCATCTAAGCACGTGGAGTACAGGCTGTCTTTAATATCATTCGATCTTTAACGGTATTTCTGCTAAGTGGCATCTCAGAGATGCGTTGAATAAATTTACCTTCGTTTGGGAGGTCATGGAAGAAAAGGATTTACATCCCGACAACATGGCCTCTGAAAATATCGTCATCAAGAGGGGCTGACCATGTTCTGCTACGCACAATGAAAGTTGAAAACTGGCAGCTGTTAGATGATCTTTTCCAAATTACTTTGTTTCTGTTTCACCAAGTTTGGCTACACTATCAAGGCTGGNTTCCAAGCGCCGTTTGACACACAACAACAGCGTTACAGAGAACAAATAATGCTTTCCCAATGCATTAGATCATTCCTAGTGTCTTTTTCCAGGTCTCTTGGAATGATCTTCCTCTATCTGTTTTTACTTTCTTTTTTTACTCATTTTTGGGTACTCAAAACTTGATACTTTACAGCAGGAGTCTCCAAACTACGGCCCGTGAAGACAGTTCACCTGGCCGCGCAGACATTTTGTCAGTAAGGAAAAAATAATATACTGCATGTACGAAACATTTGTTGATTTCGTGGAATGTACCATATCCCGAAACAATCGCATTACGTAAGATGACTCGTCCTCGAACTATTGTGTAATAGCTTGTTGAGGCCCTCTGAAAATAAAGTTTAGAGACCCTGGAGCCTACAGAAACACAAAACTTAAGTACCCAGTGTAGTAGATAGACTGGCAGTTGCTACGTCTTATAATCTACAGAGCGCTTTGTAACATCATAATTTAGCAGCATTATGACGACCAGCAGAACTTTTCGCACAAAAGAGCCGCTTGCGCTTTTTTATCGTTATTCTCTTAAAACAAGGTTTACCGCTTTTTGCATTGCAAAGAGATAGAAAATAAAATAAGTAATGACCTCTTATAGCAGGGGTCTCAAACTCAAATTGATCCGAGGGCCTAATGAGGACTTAAAAAGGAACCCGAGGGCCGCGGTATGACGTTAACACGACAGTGGCGGTACCTGAACCTTAATAAAACACCTCTTGCATTTCATTTCCTGCGAAAGGTATCATGAGTTATCGGCAGATCATTTTTAGCCGTCTCCAAGTCCGTTGAAAAGGAACTTGTTTACTCGCTAGACGAGCACTTTAAAGCACCGGTGAATAAACTAAATAACGTAAATATTAAATATTTGAAAATTCCCAAAAAGCATCGCGGGCCACACAAAACGCTCTCGCGGGCCTCGTGCGCGAGACCCCTGTCTTATAGCGAACTCCGTGCTGCGGAAGCAGCGCGTGTGCCCACGCAACGGCTCTACGCGTCACTTATGACACGCGTGCCCTGGTTTTTCCACCGCTTCTGTAATGTATTAAATAAGGGGCTGTTCGCAATTGACAGCACTTTCACCGCATGCTGGTAGGAGAGGGTGAAGATGAGCGCACGTTTGCAAACAATGTGTCGAATTTCAAACGAGCAATGTCGGAACAAAGTTTATAGTCAAATCGATGGCAGACCACTGACCATCGTAACCGGTTACAGGCAGTATGGCTGCAGTTTTGCAATGCTATTATTGCATTAGCATTTGTCCAATCGTTTCAGATCTACTATACGAAATCATCGCTTTTACGATATATTTCCAGTAAGGAGTGAGGAAGGTTATAAAAAATGTACGGCATGTTACACTCACGATAATGTTTACAACTGCGAACAGCCCTTAAGATTGATGTTACGTGTAAGTTATAAAGTGACGGGCAAGTTTTACTGTCTTTGCGGGTCACTTTTATGATCCCGGGCACTTTGGCGGGTCATTGTTACTTTTCGTGCATGGGACAGGGTTACAACTTTCCTTCACCCAGTTTTTTCGATCTTTCTTGTGCTTGAGAACGAACAACAAAACGCCGAAAAACAAAAAAGAAGTTTATCATCCAATTCTTCAGCGAAATCAACACATTTTTTTCTTCACAAGGGATAGTGCTGAGTTTTTCAGCGTAGGACGGCCACTGCTTTTGGGTACACAACCGGGGAACCCCCGGTTCCCCATTATTGCTCTATGGCAGGCACAGTCGAAGACGGTCTTCGAAAGGCTTGCTTGCTAAATAACTTCAAGTAACTACCAAATATCATATAAGACGCATTTTAACATTCAGTGGCGATAATGACTGACAGTGACATTGCACCACAACGTTGGTCAAAAATTTTGTTTCCAAAAATTGCTGTTATTTTGCATTTAAGCGTTCACAGCTTCGTGCACTCTGTAACTATATTGGTCACTGCAGGAAGAATTAGCGTTTGAATTTGAAGTTTACGGTTTCGAACCTCGTTTCTTTTATTGTTTTTGGCAGAAGATCAGATTGTTCGACGCATTGCAACACTGCGAAATATTGCAATAACTTCCAGAACGCCTCTGACGAATCGCAATTTAAAAACATCAGTTTCAGGCATGGCTGTAAAATAACAGCAATTTAAAACGACCGCTGCGACTCAACCATCATTTCATAACGCAACCCAACATTTACAAAAAAAACAAGCTCTATCGCATCTTTTGGTTGTACAGCAAACCTTCCCTGATTTCGAAACTTTGTATCTGGGTTAGTATTGACCAATAACAAAACTTCGATTGAAAACCTTAGATAAAATGTCAAAAGACAGCCAGAAAATCTACTGCTGTGATCGTCACTTTTTATTCTAAGCAGCTTCGTCGTCAGCAAGCACAGACACAAGGGGGATGCAGGAGACGCATTAACCTCTAGCTAGACAATTAAAAATGTCTACATGAGACTTAAGTCCACTGAATTCATCAATCATCAAAGATATTCATATACTTAATCGCCAAATCTATTAAAAATAACTTATGCTTACAATTATTCAAAGACGTTTCGCCTGTAATCACCATGTGCCCTGTTGAATTTGAAAGCTTACTCGTTCAACCTTTTGAGTCTTTTTCTCGCAGTAGGCATATAATGAAAGTTAAATCCTGGCATTTTGCCCTTTTGCAGTAAATTGAGCTTCGTTTCGCATTTATTGGTAACCCTCTTAACCCTCCTGCGTAAACGCTATGACAACATCGAAAACGTCTTATTTCTTTTCTAAGAAAATCTCATTGACTTTTACCATAATTTTTATATAGTTGGATTGCTTGATTGGGGAACTGGATTGATTGGTTGGGAAGCTTTCAATGGATATGCTTTGTTACTGCTTGTATCTACTGCCAACTGCTCAAGCTTTGCTGTCTTCGTTGTAGCTTATACGGACTTAGATGAGCTTGCTTTGTTTTTGGAATATGATGTATATTCAGTGAAAATGTTATCTAGCTTTCGTTTTTAGTTAATTTCATGCTTTCACTTTATCTTAACATCGGTTGCAAAATATACAGAACCAAGTCGCTCTTTGCTATTATGCAAAATTAGAAATCCCTGCAATGACAACAACAATTATGACATTAAGTTACTATGGGTGTTGGACTGCTGGAGTAATTTTAAATGACAATCAAAAACCAAAAGCTTCGAGGTCAGTATAATTCTGCATCCAAACTTTAGCTATAACTATCGCAGCACCAAAAAAACTGTCGACATCATGATCATGAAATGTTTGGGTCGCAACACATAAAGATACTATTTTCTGTAGGTCGCGCCAAAGAACACTTGCGGTTACAATCTAAAGGGCATGGCAAACAGCACTAATTTTTATACTCATGCAATATGACCTGCAATGAGAATAAGCATTTTGTAATCAAATAATGGTTTATCTCGAGTCCTCGATGTACCTGACCGGCACCTGCCTTTCGGTCAGATCCTGTTGCGTGGCATATTACTTATTTGTTCGTTCGCAGTATTTCCTGAAATCAACTAGCAGTAAAGTTGGCCTGCCTACTTCAAAACGAAGCATATTTCTTGGACTTGTTTTCTCGTAACTCTATGTACGCGAAGGTGAGTGATTTACGCCAGTTGGTCTTGTGGAGCTTTCCGGGTTAACCGCCAACTGCTGTCGAATCTCTCCCAACCAAACTAGCCTGTGTCCGCTGNTGGTCGTAAGGAATGATTACTGTCCAGATGACCCAACCTCACACGCTCACATAAATCACGGCAGAACTTTCGGTGAACCTACTGACTCACGGATGATGCGGAACAGCAAGTTTTGTTTTCTCATCATCGAGCACTGTTCCAATTACCCTGCACCCGTAGTTACTGCAGCGATGCTGCAGCTTCAACGCTATCTACTTTTGTTTACGAATATGCATCGCATTTGCTTGTGTTTTACCTTACTGTAATTGTGGCTTGTGGGACATGTAAAAACCAAAAAAGCTACCCATTGCGTACGGCAAGTTAAGCAGCAGATTTTTGATAAAGCAGGTGATGATTTTTGTTGAGGAAGCCTACGGACATTCGAGCTTGTGGGTGATTAATAAGTCTGCATACCAGATTGCCCTTTTTTTTAAATTGACAAGCATATCTCTTAGCATTACACAACTTTCAGCGCAAAGCATTCTCTGTGCAGGGGCAACTTGAACAAAAAGGTACCAGTTTACTGTTTTCCTGCCATTTGAGCGAACTGTAGTGAACACGACTGCAATATGTACAAAAAACATTCCCGTTATCAACAACTATAAATGCAAAACCATTCATATCATCTATATTAGGGTTTACAACGGCAGCTCAAAGCATTTTAAAATGTGGTGTTGTTTTTGACATGTTGATTCACTAACTGTACTGCTTACAGGAGCATCGACAAACAAGGAGCAGGCGGCGTGAAAACCTTCCACGCAGACAAGGTGCAGACGGCGAGTAGCAAGTCACGACAGGGATCGATAGAAGTCTCAGCCCCATGCAATTGGAGACCGCTCTGATTGCCCTGCGCTTGTCACGCGCGCCGATCACGACCACGTCGGATGCGAATCGTGAACTACCGCTGGCCCGCAGCACTTCCTGCTACGAGCGAGAGCGCTTCTTGCCTTGGATCGCCTGAAATCAGCGGTGCTTCTGGATCGCCAGGCCTGCCGTTCACCACACGGAGAACAAAGCGGCCAGAAGGAAGTCCTACCAAACAGTAGATATGCGACAGCAAGCGCGAGTCCGCGCAGAAGACGTTTGAACGTCGACGAATCTATATTTAGCCGGCAACGATCAAATTCGTGACGGTCGTACAATCGTGAACTGCGCAACTTTCGTTTAGTTCGTGCTCAATGCGATCGGACATCTTGCGTCAGTGAGGAACGGCGCACTGGGGATTGAACGTTTTTGGGCATAGTGTCAAAAAACGCGCGAGGCGCGCAGAAAAGGAAGCGCTGACGCGGGCGGGTTCGTAAGCCTTTACCGTTTCTCGCTACACGCCGGCAAAGTAGCCCAGCGCACAATGTTGAGCAAGTCTTCGAACAGATTCACAGCACTGATCACAAGACGCCCGCAGAGTTGCTGCAACGGCTGGCCTCACGGCAACTACTGTCTTGTGTCTGTATAAAACCTTCGCTCTGCCAACTAACATTTAGGGCAAGGAAGTTAATGAGCAACTTTCCGTCACAAAATTGAAGGGAATGGAACTCCACATAGTGCGTAAGGGTGATGTCTCCAACACACCGAGTCCAAAGTGTGTAATGCAATGTAGTTTTGTTGAAATGCAAAACAACTAAGTGATGCGCACCCTTTTCATTATAAACTTAGGTGCCCAAGAAATGGTGAGGTTTGGGCGCTTTTTGAAATCGCATTGGTCTTCCTTCTGAAAAATAACCCGTCAAAGCTGATGTTGCTCTGCTTAAAAGTAGAAACCGAGTTTGCACTGGGTTGTGCATATCAGGTTTCGCCTGCTTGAAAAAAGTGGCAACTGACCTGGCTTGCGCGTAAGCAGTGAACCAAGGCTATTCACCAGCCTGGGTTTTTAATTAGACAGTTGCAAAACAATTTAGGGAATGGGGATCATGTCTCTGGCAAAGCAAATGTTTTGTATCATGACGTGCGGGAGCAGTAGGGTCAGTGACAACGGCAACAAACACAAAACTCCAGTGAAAAATAAACCACGTGAATGCAATGCTTTGGCTTATAATCTACCTTTTTTCAAGCATCAACATCACCTAACCCCAAACTAGTGGGCATTCGTTGATGAATAACATGGTTTAGTATACTAAACTTAACAGAAAGAGAAAGGTGTTTTTTCAAATGTCATTTTGTGGTTTTATCAAAACAATGGCGCAAAAAAGGCATAATTTCACCTGGTTTGCGTAAGCATAGACGCTGACATCATGATAAGTATTATTTGGAAAATCCCAACACTTTTAACAATCGCGAAGCGATGTGGCCCCCTTCCATAACGAGCAGCATATCGTAGTGTCGTAAACAGGCGATTGTCGTTTGGTAGCAGCAAACTCTAGACCTCAGCGAATTGCAATCATAATTATATTTTCTCAGCTTTTAAGCTTGTAATCGAAGTTTGTTTTCAAAGCTTAGCGAGTAGATGCACTAATCCTAAAAGTAGCGCATGTTGAAAAACAAATGTCACGAATACTGCAGCCCTGCGAAGTCAACGCTAGACCTGGCCATTGTCAACAGATCCAACCCTATTTGCAAAAGCATGATTTTAAATAAAGCCCTATGGTACCCTGTTGCAGAAATTTGAAATGGTGGCTTCTGTTAAGTTACCCGTTTCACTACGTGCCTGATTAAGCTTGTGAATTTAATCACGACTGAATAAAGCTTTCTAACGGTAATGATGAACTACAACGACTTACACAACTCCCACATAACCATGAACGGAAAAGAGACAAACGAGCAAACAATTCATGAACACACTCTTTGTCGAAACTTAGTTATCGGCATCACACCTACAATCAACCTCCATTCGAATAAAACTTACTTTCAATGTAGTTATTCATAGAATTTCAAAATACTTCTCCAGACTCGTACGAAAACCATTAACGCACAGCGAAATGAATTTTGCATTAAAGGAAGTATCGTCAAGATTTCATCTTGGAACGCTCAGCTATTTCATAACTGCCAATATCCTTTATGGTCTCAACCCAGCAGGCCCGTAACCAGCTTGGGACACCAGGGGTGGCGAAGAGTTTTCTGAGAGGGGCTCAAANTTTTTGAACNATGTCCAACAGTTTTCAACTATGCTCAACACATTTTTCCAGGGGGGCGAAAAAATATGTAGGGGGGGTTGGCCTACCCTNGTTACGGGCCTGCAACCCAGTAACAGACATTGAATCCTACTGGATCGACACCGTATGGCTTAGTGAGGCCACTCATTACGGCAACACTCCGCAAACTCGACCAGAAAGTTTATATCTTTCACACGTAAAAATTTGAAATTTCATAAATTTGGGATCAGTTCATACTCGGCTGCTCTTCTGCTTGGAGTCCCCTACACCAAAAACTCGAACCAGCTCTGGGTAAGGGAACAACAATGGAAGCAAACGCAAACATATTGGCTTCAAGCACCTCAACAGGAAACAGGGGCAGATCCAGGGGGTTGACTTGGACTATCGCCCCCCTAAAACCTAAAAAAATAACNTTATTCACCATAATTTTGTACGATTCTGAAAACAACTTTCGCGATAGTGTGAGACTTCACTACCAAGTATTACTGAAACCCCCCCTTAACCTTACTGGCTGGATCCTCCCTTGACAGGAATCCAATATTATCGAAATCAAAACCAGTTTCTTTATGGCTGGAGTCGAAGCTGGAAACATGCACGACATTGACAACCGTATTTGCCTACTTCGGCCACGTTATTTCACATTGCATAGCGACGACGAGAACGTAGGATATCCATTTCCCTAGTGCCACTCTCCAGCATATGGCAAGGTTTGTATTCCGAAGATTGATTACTATTAGCAACAGCCTCGAAGGACTGGAATGCAGCTCTTTTTAGTGATAGGCCAAGAAAGTTTGGCTGGAAGATGCAACTGCAACTTTTGACGAAATTTAGCCTGTAGTGCTGAAGCAGATTTCGAATGCACCATGTTTCAACTTGTCTACGCTATATATATATATATATATA
>JGI24158J21664_10000999_pt1 | contig 29771 bp, 17 predicted proteins | sample Ectturendosymbi3_FD_21664 | JGI IMG/M metagenome (IMG submission 21664)
AATCCTTTGTTGCTTGAATTTCTTCTTTGTTGCATTTCTTGTTGTTACTGCGGGTGGTCATGTTGTTCAGTATAATACAGCAGGTAAGTAGAGTGTTATATGATTAACTGACAGTTAACAACAAAATTAGCAATACAAAACCTAAACCTTATTCAAATAGAATCTGAGGATTGAGTAATTAAGGTAGGGATGGATTAATGAGTTATAGACAACTTTCATTTATTAAATGCTTAAAATAAATGGAAATTAAAAACCTTTCATGGAATGAACACATAGCAAATAAAAACAATGACCCTCTTTTACCAAAGAGTCTGCGAGGTTTGATTGTGGGCAAATCAGGCTGTGGAAAGACTACATTGTTGTTGAATCTTCTTCTCAGACCTGGCTGGTTAAACTATTCAAAATTGTCAGTTTTTGGTAAGAGTTTGTTTCAACCAGAGTATAAAATTTTTTGAGAAAAGGTTTTGAAGAACAACTTCCAAAGGTGATGATCATGAATATCTTTGAAAACCGTGATGAAATACTGCAAGAACAAATTTCATGAAGTGTGTTGATTGAAGAGTTGGCAAAAGATCGAAACAATCTTTCCTAAGAGCCTATTGAGTGTAATTTTTATGAATCGGCTGATGATGTCCCAGACCCAAAAGAAATCTCCCCTGAGCATAAAAATCTGATGATGTTTGATGAACTCTTTCTTCAGAAACAAAACAAGTGTGAAGCATATTACATTCGTGGAAGACATTCAAATTGTAATTGCTTGTATTTAAGTCAAAATTACTTCAAGCTTCCCTGCCAAACAAGGTGGTCTTTTGCCAATTCTTTGTGATTCAACATGCTAGAACACGATGTGACGATTACTAAGCTGCGAAACATGAAATTTCTAATTTTTTGTATTTTTTCATCACTATATAATAACTACTGAACTAGTGATACATGATTTTATTGTATTTCCTCTTGCTGCTTCGTGTTATTTCATGATTTGAGTCACAAAAATGCATGATTAAACCATACCATAGTAAATAGCTTCTCACCTCTCGCCTAGAGGTACAGGTCAGACTACAGTTCTGGTGTATTTAAGCTGAATAATGGCCCAAATGGGTAGGTGAAAACCTGTAGGTTTTCTTGATTGGTTTTGGTTTACTGACCACCTAAAACACATTCATCATACGGACCCTAAGAGATCCATTAATCCCAGGATAAGAACACCTGGTATATTAGATTAATTGTTGTTGATAAAAAGTGGATGTTGTTGTTAGTTATATATGTCTTTGTAACTTGTTCGTAATATAACCATGTTGTCTTGTAAAAGATGTGTGAACTTTTGTGTTCCAGTATTGTGCATTCATGCAATGTTATCTTAGTATTTGTATTGTAACTGAGAATAACAGTAAAATTTGGCTATAGCGACAGTTCGCCTATAACAATACTTTTTTGGCGATCCCTGCATAATATTTTGCTTGTTTACTACAACATTTCCAAGTTTTCTTTACACTTTTAAGTGTACTGTAAGGTCAGCTATGTAGAGCTGCCACACAAATCTTTTATGACCGAATATGAAAGCAGTTAATCTTAAGTGGAAAATTGTTGTGCTGAGGAAGGTGTGACTGATGTAACAATGACATCAAAGATGGTGCTTTAGCAGCAATCAAGGCAAAATCATTACATGAGTTTTACTGTGGGCTATTGTACAGTATTAGGGATTCTTGCAACTGTTTGTAGTCAATTTGTTTGACAGGCTTGACTGGAGCAATGCATAAGGTTAAACAAACGAAGCAGTATCCCAATATTGAAAAAGTATGTGTTTGTTTTGTTCAGTAATGAGAATGGTGATTTTGCTATCCCAACAATGAGGTTTGACTGTATTTTTGAAAAATAATGACTAAGTAATTTCTGACTATGAGGTAGGACGTAGCAATGAAACAGTTGCCGACAATCCTGATCAAAGAACATTTTTGACCCTTGCCAAGCTTTGGCTTTGAACTAAAACGTCATTTTAGAAACGATTTATTGTATTTCATCTATGATGACAGTTCGCCTATAGTGATCCTTAGGATCACTATGATCCTTAGGATCACTATAGGCGAGATAAATAGGATCATCCTATTTATCTGATCCCGTGAAGTGATATAAGAGAATCCTACTGTATCATAGTATGATATTTGCTACATTCTCCCATTTGGTATATAATTATGTTTTTCTTTTATCTGTAATGAAACAGGTTATTGTATTAAGTGATGCTGTTTATTGTGCCAACTGTCAATTTAATATTAGCTGCATTTGGTGGCTGGTTGGCCTAAGCCTAAATTGGTATGCTTTGCTATGGCTACAAAGCAAAGATATGCTGATTTTAAGAAGAGCACTTCTGTTTCATCTCAGAACCAACAATGGACTGACTATCTTTCATGCACAGTTTGTGAAAAAGAGTTTAACAGAACTAACCGCTGCCCTATATCCCTTGTTTGTGGGCATACAGTTTGCAGGAGCTGCTTAGGAAGACACAAGCATGGACAATGCAACTCAGTATCTGAGAAAATGACTTGTGATTTAAGTCACTTACCAGTAAACTCTGCATTGCTGCAACTAGTTCCTGCAGATGTTGCTCAGAAGGACAATATTGTGCCAGCTACAGCTGCTTTAAAACGAAGTCTTCCATCAGATTCTCAAAATTTTAGTTTATGTGTGAAACACTATGAGAATGCTAAAGCAGATATTGAAGAGCTTGCTCTGCATTTAAAGCCAAACAAAACAAGTGAGCTGTCAAGACCAATGCAAAAGAAATTAATCATTGTTGTTAACTGTCAATTGGTTGAAGAAGAAGGTCGAAAAAGAGCAATCAGAGGAGGTAGGGCTTTGGGTGAACGGGCTGCTACAGAGCTCATATTGCTTCACCAAAATCCAAGCACACTCTCAGCAAGCTTGTGGACTGCTGTACGTGGACGTGGTTGCCAATTTTTAGGACCTGCTATGCAGGAAGAAGCATTGAAATTGATACATCTTGCTTTGGAAGATGGTGCGGAATTGTCACGCAAAATCTTGGTTCAACTGGTTGTGAATAAACTAGAGACACAGTTTTCTCAAGCATCAAAAACAAGTGTTGGTCATGTTGTGCAACTTCTGTATCGTGCTTCATGTTTCAATGTTACTAAGAGAGAAGGTGAATCATCTCTCATGCGTTTGAAAGATGAGTTCTTAGTTTATGAAGAACTGCGTAAAGAACATGATGCACAGATTGTTCAGATTGCACGAGAAGCAGGTCTTAGAATTGCTCCTGATCAATGGAGTGCTTTGCTTTATGGAGACCAGGTTCATAAATCGTACATGCAATCCATTATAGACAAACTACAAAGTGGTGTTACATTCTTTCAGTGCATTCAAGACTTAAACCTTGCTGTGCAACGCTCCTTTGATCCGGGAAATATTCAAGCAATTATTCCATACTTTACATTTCTTTCTGAAATTGATTCTGAGAACCCGATGTCAGATTGGGCATATTTAGCACGTTGCATGAATGCTACTAAAACAGTAGTTCAAGAGCTTGTCAATTTTACGAAGAAAAATCACCATTCAATGTGGCTTAACCAAGATGTTAACCAGCAATCAAGCAAATACAAGACTTCCATGTGCAGGGACTTCAAGAGCAAAGGCAGTTGTCCAAGAGGTCATTCATGCACTTTTGCTCATTCTGATCGTGAGTTGCAAATACACCGAAATCGCAGGAAGAAAGGTGGGCAGGCTGGCACATTACTTCCAGATACTCTTAGTTCTTATGAGAAGCATTCAAAAAATGGATCGCTGGACAGCAATTCTTCAAACAGCATGAACAGCCGTCTAGGGGGCATTTCTTTAACTTCTACAACTTGCCAGTGTTCGTCTTTGATGCAGAGGTATTCCCAATCACCTCCTCGCACTTGTACATTGGTTGAAAATCCATCTACATATCAGAAGCCTGCTGGAAGCTCAACAGTTCAATGTCACCCAACTCAGAATGTGCTGCCTCCCAGTCACGGGTCATCAGCAATTCCACAGCACGCAAATCAGCTGCATAGTCCTGAGCAGCTGGTTCCTTCTGGGAATGTTTTGTCACAACCCAGACAACCAATCCAATATGTTTCAGTTAATCCTTCATTTTACAATGTCAAACAGTATGAGCCAGCTGCAAATCCTGGAGATCTTCCTGCCGCGTATCTCAGCCAAGTGCCGCAAGCAGCACAGGTTCATGTCGTTCCTGAGCAGCAGATGCCCCCCTCTAATCAGTCGTTACCTCCTGCAGTGGTCCAACATAACCAATACATGCTTTCACATCAACAGCTTCCTCAAAATTATTATTCCTTTTCAACAAATCAAATGCAGGCCATGATGTCTCCACAAAATAATTATGTTCGTACTCCATACGTTTCTGTGCACAGCGTGCAACAACAGCTTCCCACTGCCCCATCTGCTGAGCAGATGGCTCCTTCACAGGTGTTGGTTCAAACTGCTCAGCCACCTATTCCAGTGCCACACACCCCTGAACTTTTGCCACAGACACAGCTCATCATTCAGCCTCCTCAGCAGACTGCCCCTGTCCCAGCTGCCCAACCGGGACTTCCAGTTGCTTTGGCTCAGCCAGATATGGTGCTTCCTGTAGCGCCTCCCATGGCACACAGTGTCATACATATGCCGCAGGTAATTTCACAAGAATATCTTGAGCACAGTGTTGGTTTGGTCAGCACTACACCTATTTCCTCCCATGTTCATGTGCCTAGTAGCAACTATGGTAACAGTAGTTGCACCAGTATGGCAGAGTTGCACTCTTTGGAAGAACTACGACAAAGAAAATATGAAGTCATCAACAAATTAGTTCAGAAACGTATAACTGCTCCTAAGGCACCTGGTGTGCCTCAGCAACCATTTGGTTCTTATCCTAGCTTGAGTAAAAAAAAAACTGTAGCAAACTCTGCTTCAACAGAGTGGAGTTACAACTATCCCTCTGGTAGAGATGAAACTTCAGCTGTTTCAAAGACATATGCCCCGGTTTCTACTTCTGCCAAGACATCTGCAGGTTCATTTTCTAAATGTGAAAAAAATTCCAGCTCAGGCTACAATTTGTGGTCTGGCACCACTTGCATTCCAACCATTAGTGCTCGTACTATTAGTAAACCTGAAAAAGATCAATGTGGCCATACCAGCCCTGCCATTGATGTATTATCAGACATGGACACCCGCACATCCCAGGTTCCAGCTAGTTCATGTTATAGCAATAATGCTTATGTAGCAAGCAGTACCACACATTGCTGCCAGAAGCAAAATGTTAGTGCATTATCCGCAAGCTTGTTGTCACTGGATGATGATTTCTCACCAATTCGAGATCAACGAATTGTCAGCAAATACGGACCAATTGCTCGAAATGTACGGTCCAAACTGACGTCTTCTTACCCAGAGCAAGTTGTTGCCAATAAAGCTGGGCAAACTCGATCTTTTCCCTCTGACAAAGAACGGCACAAAAGTCATTTTTCTGTCAATTCTACTGAGAATCAAAATATTCCTCATGTTTGTACTGAAGTGGAGCCATCTGTTGTTGAAAGTGTAGTTTCATCAAATTACAAACTTCCAGATATTCTTTGCGTAGACAAACAACTGGGATCCAATTTGAACTGTGTAAATCATGACATGGGCATTGTGCAAGCAGAAATACGGGATGAAGAAGAAGACTTGCAGCTTGCCATTGAACTACAACAAATTGAAATGGGCATTCAAGAGAAGCTGCAAAATCGTAGTTTTGGAGTTTGAGGTTCTGTTGAGCGATTGCGTATCTTGTGAAAGGCACAAATTTTAGTTGGGCTTGATATCTTTGCAGTTAAATGCATTGAATATTTTGAAATACAAAGTGATTGCAACAAGTCAATCTTTCAAAAAAGATTTATGAACTATTTTGTGTGATGCTCAAAATTAACAGCTCATATTATTTCTAAGAGTTGGTAAGAGCAAGCCAACAATAATGTTTAAATGGCACAAAAAATCCTTTGGCTAACATCTTGGAAAAGCGATTATATGCATTAGGTTTGGATCACAGTTAACATACTCTATAAGCATTAGAAAAGAACTATGTAAAGTTGCATTTATATATGTTTCTTTGAAAACAAAATGTACAACATTGAACCAGAAGTTGTTGCATTGCTATATTTATAGATTATCTCAGCAACCGCCTTGCCTCTACCTAAGTGAACGTGGTAAAACAACATTCTATCACTAGACCTGTATTCACGTTGTAATGCTAAAAGCTGAAAAACATTCCACTTCTATTTGATGTAAACCTAAGGATTGGAACAGTTGTCACATTCTGTGAAATTCTGAACATGAAAAGTTTCAACTATTGTCATTGCAGAAAGTATGCCTTTTTTTGAAAAAATGATTCTGTATGATTTCTTTTGGCACTGCTTGCCAAAAGCGCTGATAATTCCCAGCATTAAGTCTGGAACCCAACTATTTGTTGACCCTCTTAACTGTACTTTGTACGAGTCAATGTTCTGTCACGTTGCATGGCTTGAAATATTGCTCTTGTGTTTCTAGCTTAATTGCCTGGTGAGCTATAGAGTTACAAAGACTTGTCCAAGATTGGCAAATTATACTTTTTAAAGCAAAAATCGCCCAGCGGCAAAGGTGTTAACAATAGTGTTGTTTCAACAATTGAAATCAAAAATATTTGCTTGTTCTTTGCAATGCCAAGCTTCATTTCATCAGTTCCTCACCTTGATTTATGGTATAAACCAGGACCACTCAATTATATTAAGAAAGGGTCCATTTACCAATGTCAAAATTTTTCAAGGTCCGGTTACTCCCACAAAATCATGCAAATATGACATGTCTTGGATTGTTGTAACAAAAAACATGACATGTAAATATAATACAATCACATATAAATATATATATAAATCTGGTAAATGATATAGAAATTAATATAAGTTGTCAGTGTTGTTTATGGTTCTGCTTTTTGGCAGTTACTTTTTTGTTCCAGTGTAGTGATAGCAAGTAGAAGGTAGTGGTAAAGGTTTTGATTTGTCATAGAAATGTGATACTTGTTCTTTATGTAGTTCTTTTTTAAAAGCGCAGTCTGTCACCAGTCAGTGGCGTAACTAGATGTTTGAACCAGGAGGGAAACCGTCTACAGCTGAAAGGGGTCCAGTGGCCAGTGCAGGAGGTTCACTAACCAACACTCACACATAAACTTGAGATATGATGGTCAATTCAAATGTGGATGGCTGTACAAAACACTACATCACCATAAAAAAACAAACAAGTACTGAAAACCAAAACAATACCAAAACCAAAGTAAAAGCCTAGGGGGGCCTGAGTTTAAATTTAGCTTGCAGGAGGGAACAATTTGCCCCTCTGGTAGCAGCAAACCCAGACACAGAGTGTCTAGTAACAATTTGCGAGGAGAGGAAAAATTTTGGAGATTTCTTTTGACAAGAAGTTTTCAGGTGTGTAATTAAAAAATAATGGTTTTACTGCTACATTCTACTGGAATTCAGTGACTTCCAGTTGAATTTTGGCTGCATCCACACCTGGTGGTGTCAAGCTGCCAGAGCTCCACTCCATTACTTTCATCAATGAATGATGAATTGTTGCCTAAAATTATATGCAAAAATGCCCAGCAGAGCTCCAGCACCTATAAAATTTCTATTACATCTTTGGTCCACACATGTGCAAGTGTCTTTTGCGTCAGTTGAGAATTCTGTAGTTTCTGTCACTAAAAAGGGGTTTGAGGAAATAGCAGCAACATTTTTTGAAAAGATGTCGGTAATCAATTTTTCAATTTAAGCATATCTGGAATCTTCTTGCTTTTACCTTCTCCAAAATGACTATGAAAATGATTAAGTTTGTTTTTGAATGACATGTTTGAAACTATGAATCCTTTTCTGAAAAGGGCAAATAGTAGTGATCAAATCAAGAGTAGCATGTTTTTCTCCTTGCAGTTTTATATTGAAGTCGGTGCTGGGTGTTGCACTATGTCAGCCAAAAATACAACAGTTTCCCTTTTTTTATCATTCCCTACAAAACCTGAAAAAACTTTAGCTTTTCTTCACATTTTGTTGACATGACATGATAAAACAAACTGTCCATACTAAAGACCAAAATCTCTGCAAAACTCTTCCCTTACTCAACCATCTTTCATGACTGTGCACTAGTAAATTTGTATGATTGCACTGTTTTTGGCAAGAAAAGGTTTCATCTCTATTTTCACCAAATCCACTATTTTGATTCTATTTGAATAAGAGCTGATGATGCCTACTTTGTAGGCGAAATATATACCCTGTAAGATCTTAGTGTCTGACTCTTTGCTGGGAAAGGATTTCTTTCCGTAGACACTATTTTCACCAGGATAGACCGTGCAGTGATGACCTATTATTAAACAGTTATGACGAAACAATTACTTTCAACCAGATAAACATAACTAGCCCAACTCAGGTGTGCACAGCAATATAGTTAAATAACAGCTTGATCGACACTCACTTATACAGTTGGCGATGAGTTAATGCTTTTTCAAGTTTAAGTATGGCCAAAAGTACAAGATTTTGGGATAAAAACTTCTGGGTATTGAATAAACCTTTGAGAGGCTGACAAGGTCCGGCCATCACCAGCCAAAGGTCCAGATTTGGGCCATGGTCCACCGTTTGAGTATCCTTGGTGTAAACCATTCTGCTACTATCATTTTTCACATATTTTGTTATATGGTAGACATGTGCATGGTTGTGGGTTATCTACAAAATATATGCATAAGCTTTTCAGTATTTATTTGAAAATGTTCTAAGAACGTAGTTTGACTATACCAAGTGAAAAGCACATAAAGCATCATGTTTTATTTGGTGTTCAGTGATGTGCTTGTACATTTTTGAGTGTCACTGCTTTATTTTGATGGGTTTGTGACAGTGCAGGCATTGAATGTTTGTTCTGAATATTTTAAAGCAGATTGCTTTCAATATAGAACTTCTGCATTTCAAGACTAGGCAGCCAAGATCTGCCTTGTGCAAGCTCCATTTTAAGTAAACTATTTTTTGGTTTCACACATATTGGAGTATATTGCAGAAAGGTTCTGCATTGCTACTTTGCTAGCAACTGGTTGCTACATAATATGTACTGCCAAAACCTTAACATTAAACCTACTTACCTGAAAAGTAGTTTTTTGCAATTGTCTCATAACAGTATTTTATATAATTATTTTTAAGTGTACATGGGAAAGAACAAAGGCGTTCATTTTAATTGCATGAAATAGAGTCAAACCCAATCAGTCATAATTAAAAATTAATGCACAAGATTTTTATGAGAGCTGAAGCAGTCATTGGGTTTTCATAGAACAGTGTTTCGAACCAAAAAATAAATATTTTGGATAAATTTTAGTCTTGAGCTGCAATAAAATTTCCAAAAACGATAGAAATTGAAGTTGTCACAAACTTGATGCATAATTAAAGGCTTTTTTCTGAACATCTTATGCCACTCTGTGTACATGCTACCTTCCTCGTTGTAAACTAGAAGTCATGACACTTGCTATATTTACTTTAAAACATAGCGATTTTTTAGAATCAGCCAACGTTTTGTTCCAACAACCTTTTGAAGGTTGTTTTCATTGTGCTGTTTAATCAGTGCTTGTTTACTGATCAGTGGAAAGTAATGTTGTACCATACTGGTGGCCACTTTGTTATTTTGATTGTGCATTGTTTTCTATTGAATCATGAATCCTTGCTTCGTGCTGTTGCTTCCTATCACTTTTTTGTTTTTGTTGATTGTGCACTTTTCACAGTTTCTAGAGAGGACAATGAACAAGGAAGAGATGCTTAGTGTTCATACTTTGAACACACTCTTTATACTAGTTAAACTACTATGAATGTGCCCAAGTCAGTTTCTTAAGCATTATTGGATTGTTCCCATGGCTTTTAAAAGACTATTTTCCTGTTTTTTTCCCACAAAATTTTAATTTAATGCTGCTTCAAATCTAAACACGAGATCAGCATGAATTAATTTGAGGTGTGATCAAAAATATTATCATTTTTATGAGGTAGTTGAAGAAATCAATTGGAAGTATATCTGACTGTGTTGCGATGTTTCGAAATAGGTTTTATGCATTTCTTACTGAAGAAAAAAAATATTCTCCAACACTTAGCATTCCTCTGTTAAATGTTTATACCTAAGTATTGTCATTGAAGATATGTGGTACACTGGAATATGCCCAGAAATACTTAAGGCAGTGTGAAACATCTAGTAATAGCAAGTGGTGTTGAATTAAAAGCCTTTCTTTTAAGTGACGTGTTCCACACACAGCTTGTGCAAATATCACCCTCGAAGCCTGTCTACTCGTGACTGCTGAATTTATTGGTTGTATATTTGCATTGCTCGTTGTGAAAAAGCTTTGATTTTAGTTTCATATCTGTATTCTCACAAAGTTGCTATCAGAATCCATCTGGGGCAGCATTGAGGAAAGTTTTTGCAAAATGAGTCTGTTATTCTTGCCAAGACAGGGACAACACCTAAAGGAACAGTTGCTTTTGCATGTGTTTCAAGAATTGCCCAAAGCTTATATTGAAATTATGAATGAAAAATGTTACAAATTTTTGAAAACTCTTTTTGTTGTGTAACCTGATTGCATTTACTTCACTTGCAACAANGAACATCTAAATTTGAGCAGTAAAAGTAAATTAAGTTTTAAGTCTTTCCATCCTGCTGCCTTGGTCTGGATTCGTTTTAGTCATGTTATTTTGTGTGTCTTAAATTACACATGCTACCTGCAAGGCATAAATTATGTGCTGCATTCTGTGTTGCATGTATTTGATGGGTAACTGTTTGTTTATGTTAATATTTATTTCTGTGCTTTCCAGTCTACTATAAAGGAGATTTGTAGGCAAAAGCTAAATCTGCCATCATGAGCTACAACAGAATGTGACATACATAATTGGGAGAATGTTCTCTACCAGATTGTGTAGAAGTCAATAGCAGAAGCAAATTTGTGAAGTCATCTCCTGTTTGAACTCACTTTGCGGACTTCGAGATTTTGAAAAAAATAATCAGCTTGTCACAAGATTCTGGACAATTCAGATATTGAAGCTATGTTTGGATATTGGTAGAAGCAAGATTGTTGAATCATCAGTTGGTGATTTATATTTTTGACTTCACCTTCAAAGTTCCACATTGAAAAATGAGCTGGACAGATGACCTGCCACAATGTCCTCTTTCAGATGTGGGCACAGCCCCAAATATGGTCTACCTTGCTGATGGAAGAGTTACTGAAGCATATCCATATGAAGATAGAGCTTTCAACTTTGCGTGAGTGACCATCTTTTCAATCTAACATGGCTAATGCATAACCTGCTCAGTAGTTCTGTATTTTGCAACCAACAGTCAATAAAGTCAATTTTTTTCTACCATTTTTAAAGCTTATGTAGCATCCAAAAACCAGATTTCACGCTCATACCCTGGACAACTCACAATTTATTAGGTCAAAAGAAAAGTCAAAATTTATCATTAGGTCAAACTTATCTTGCAGCACAGCTTCTTTCTCATCATTCTTTTATTGAAACTACAACAACAGATTTTGATGTGTTTTTGCAAGTTTAGGTGCAATTCTGTAATATTAGTGGGTTTGTTGCGACTTCTCGTATAATGATGTTGTTTTGGCCGCTACTGGACGATTGAATATTATGTAGGATAGGCGTGGTAAGGCAAGAAATGTGGTCTCACAGTACTTGGATTGATAAATGCTCAATCCATTGTGCATAGTGTTTCAACCAGGGTTGCGGATCCGGAGTTGTAAGGAGTCGGGATTCCTAGCAACACTGGGAGTCAGAGTTAGATTTTTGTGTCTGATTCTGACTCCGGGTGTCCAACTGGATCATTTTTTATATCACACTTTGAAATTGGGAATTCCTGTTGAAATGGTGCAATTTCTTTTGAAACTTTTGTTGAAACAGATTTCTTGCTGTGCACCACAATTTCCATTGATTTTAACAGCCAAATTTGATTCCCTTTATGTTAAGGAGTCGGAGATTTTGGAAAGGTCGGATATATTCCCTCCAACTCCGCAACCCTGGTTTCAATTTATGATGTTCTCAGGTTTCACTCTACTATAGTTATCATTTAACTTACCAATATATCATCCCTGAAGTTAAACAACCAATTGCTTTAATTTCAAAGTATATATGCTTCTGAGCTGACCTCAGCACCTAAGACTGAATTAATTTGCAGTTGCAAATGCAGAAAATCAAGCCAAAATTTTAAGCTTTTGGGTCAATAAATTGGTTGTAAAAAAATACTGTATAGTTGAACAACACAAAGTATGTCAGTATTACATAAGCAAAAATGTAAGTTGTCATAGTTGTCTCTACAAATCATAATCAACTTTGAAAAGATTTGTCTGAAGTTCAGTCTGGTAGTTACTTTTACAAACAAAATGATTAAGTTAATTATGAATTTCAGAACAGACCACGACTGTTACCTGTATGGAGTCTTTGATGGCTATGATGGCAGTAGAGCAGCCCGCTTTAGTGCTGAACGCTTACCAGCAGAACTGCTGCTTGGCCAGTTGACACCTCACATGAATGACAAGTCAATTAAAAATATCCTGAAGCAAGCTCTGAGTGTGGTTGAGAGAGGTTTCTTTGAATCAATTGACACAGAACTGGCAAAGAAAACTCATCTACAATCACAGGTATGTAAAGTATTGCCTACAAGCTTGTTTGAAGACGACCTGTGTGAGAATGGTTTGCTTGTTACGTACATTTACTAAGTTTTTTTTTTTTTTTATTTTGATGGCCGCAATTAGAGGCAGGCCAAAGCCTGTTATCTGCTTCTTGCTGGGGCAGTTGGGGTGAATGCTCTTGCCCAAGGAGCGCTACGGCGATTCACTCAGTGGCTGTGGATCAAACACCCAACCTTCCAATTGGGAGGCGGCCACTTTACCACTGAGCTAATGCCGACCCCGCCACCTGTTCACTAAGTTTTGAACAGCTTGCAATCTTAGCTGCTCAGAAATAGGAGAAAAACATAAGGATGTTATTAGTAGGAGGCTGTTTTTTTTGGCATAGACCAGGTTTTTTTTAAGGCATTTTAGAGACCCGATTAGGGTCGCTAGAATCAGAAAATTATCAAGGGAAATATCTATGAAATTTAGTTGGAAATTTTTCAGGTCCCTTATAGTACATACTGGATACCTAACATTTTCCTTAAAAAACCTGTCATGGACTGAAACGTTTTTGAAATGACTGAAAATAGTTACGTCATTTCGGTCAGAATGTCTGAAAATATAGGCTAATGACCACTGTTTCAATGAGTTTTGATACACCTGTGAGACATATGACTGCAATATCTCAGTAGCCAAAATATCTTAGCGAAAAAAACAGGTGGGGGGAACAAAGCAGTGTCACACCTCATTTGTGGTCAGCTGGTGAAGATCTTCAGTTTTTTGCTAATGTGGTTTTCATGTTTGTTGATCTTTGAAGAAGTGAAGTCTTGGACAACTTGCATGACCAACATGGAATAGTCTTAAATCTTAAGCAAACAAGCTTCAGTGAGTGTGTATTAACATTTCAGCATGTTGTAGCTATTCATGAAAATCCCATCTGCACTGTAAAAGATCTCAAAAAATTTTTCCAACGCAGTGTTTTTGGCTTTAAAGCAACTACTTAATTACTTACTTGAAAACCTTCATTTATTATTTGATTAAGTAATTTTGCCATTAATTGATGTATAGTTCAAGTAATTTGCTTCTAGAAAAGTTAATATTTTAGAAGCCATGCCTGTTGCTGTAAACGCAATATTATACATGACATGCATCATCACAGATAAAATAAAGCATTGAGGCGGATAGATTTCTTGCCTGTGCAGAGCGCTAATTGTGAGTCACAATCATTGATTGTCATTGTGATTACAATTTGGAGCTAGAAGCTCATTCCATTAAACTGAATCGCGATCAAACAGGTACGAATTTTATCTGAACCACCCATTATGTGATTTGAAAGTTGCGATGATTTTGATGTGCTTGCATGTTTCTAAGTCTAAATGTTGATTTTCCTGATTTGCTGGAATTACTTAGTTATTCATGTAATCTGTTAGAAATTACTAATTACTCAAGCAATAAATTTTTGTTACTTGAACCCAGCCATATTTGTAGCATGCATGGGCAAACTATGGCCTGTGGAGCTCTATAATCAGGTTGAAATCATGAGCACTAACATATTAATCATTTTTCTTGGACAACAATCGAAAGCTGATGGTTTGCTGCAAGCTTTAGAGCAGGGGTCCGCAAATACTTTTTGGCGCAACCCTAAAAATACTTGTAAATTCTTGAAACCCACACATTTTGTGAGCATTTCATTTTGTAAAAAATACTTTACAATTAAATATCAATTTTAAGACTACTATTGACATTAGTAATTTTCTTGCACAAAATTGCATGAAACTTAGCACATAAAACAGTAAAGGATTGCGTTTATTCCATCTAATGAGAATTGCAAATTTAAATTATTTCACGACCCAGAGTGAAAGGTGTCACAACCCAAATTTGGGTCGCGACCCACTATTTTCGGACCCATTAGAGGAGAGGTGCACAACGTGAGGTCAATAAAAATGTATGCTGCTGTGCACATGTAATATAAAATATAAGTTATGGCAATCATACATTAACAAAATTTCTTTGTCTCCTGCATGCACACACTGAGCAGAAAGACAGCCAAACAGACATGTGAAAGCAGGCTATGCTCCAGGTGTAGAAGCAGAACAGAAACATGCAAAATCTTAAAATATCTTGAACTGACTGGCAACTGTAATTCATTTAAATACACGTTATGTGGCCCTGCTTTCAAAGTATCAGGCGACTTGACTCTGCCTTTATGACTTTGCAATGATTTAGATCTACACATGTCTTTATTAAAGTATTTAGTCTCCACAAAGGTGGTAAAGTTGAATCAACCAGCAAGTTTTATAATAGAAAACGATTTCACGTGACTTTACACATCCTCAGTACTTAATCAAACCCACGAACACATGACACGTCATGTGCCTCTACACAAGCGTGTCTCAAACAGCATGTAATGGTGTGTCATGCCCTCATTCGATGTCCAACTTCATCACATTAATGAGCTTGAAAAGCTTCAACAATAGTATGATCAGTGTTTTGAGGGACTGAAATGGTCTCTCAAAACATATATACTTCTATGTCAGAAACTGCAGTTGAACTACATCAGAAAGCTAGTAGTTAAGCCTAGTGTAGATGGTCTGCTTCAAGTGGTAAGTTTTTCAGCTTCATGGGTCTGTTTACATGATATCACTTTCCGCTTCGCTGCGTGTGGTGAAGTCTGATTCCAAGTTGAACATGTTGCGCTTTTACACTGTAACATACGCTTGTAAAAGATCAGTAGGAATGTGCAAAGGGAAACCCAAACAACAGACATTGACTGGCCATTAGGCTAACCTAGGCCTTGTTAGTGTAGACTAGACTAGCCAACTAATGAGTTTCTAGACCCAATTTGTTTTACCACGTTTTTCAGTCTTTCATCTAAATTTGCATAAACCCCCCTCACAAACTGTCAGTGTAAGTGGCAGTTTAGTGCTTCAGGGATAGAAGTTCCAGCCAAACAACCATATTTGCTAGCAGCTCACATTATCCTGGCTTATAGCTTGCCTAGATGGATTTTAAAAATTCCGTGGAATGCAAACCTATCAGTTTCATATTTTTATGTGATGAAGTAGAAATAGTTTTTTGCAACAAAAGTTAGATTTTTCTAAATTATACATTGTAGTCCTTCACAGCTAAGAATCAAATACCAAAATCTTTGAGTGTATATTTTGTCTACTAAGTAGGCATCATCAGCTCTACAAAGTGCATGAAGTATAAAATAGAATTAAATGAAACGCTCAAACAGTAAAGCTACTAACCTAAGAGAATCTAACCAAGGATCCCATTCAGCTGTTTCTGATAAACCCAGATTGTACTTGAAAAAGTGACATTTTCTTACAAAAAAAAAAGAAATGTTGCTTTACAAGATACATATTGGTGTAATTGCACAAGTTGAAATGATGATTAAAATACTAATTTAATGAAACAGTACTGATTGCTCTTCGAATTTTTTCTGTAGGATGGACATTTGGATCACTTTTCTGTTACTCAAGACATTTTTCATAACGCTGGTGGCATACTCCATTGATGACATCTTTTACTTTTTCCGGTTTAGATATCCATGTATAACGTTTTTTCAGCATCCTCAATAATGCTTGTTTTGCCAACAGGCTTTCCTCAACATGTTTTCATTTTAATATGACTAACAAGGGCAAATAATCTTTCTACTGATGCAGAAGAGTGTGGGGGGGCGGCATTAGCTCAGTGTTGAAGTGTGCGCCTCTCAATTGAAAGGTTAGGTGTTCGATCCACAGCCACTGAGTGAATCGCTGTAGCACTCCTTGGGCAAAAGAACGTTCACCCCGACCGCCCCGGCAAGAAGCAAATTTCAGGCTTCGGCCTGCCGTCACCAAAATCAAATTTAAAAAAGATAAGAGTGTGGCAAAACCGTAAGTTTTGTCGTAAAATCAGAAAGTGTACCAATTTCGTGTTATCTACAGGCGTCTTTGATATTACGCAGAGAAGAAATCTGGAGTAGATTTAGTGGACAAGTAGAAATCTTTAAACTGCCAGAATAGCCTCTACTCATTGTCCAAAAACACCCAGCTGATCTTCAAGCACAAGATCGGGAAAATGTGGGGCCACATTTGCTACTGAACTATGACTTTTATGAGATCTTCAGCTGCAGCGGGATCTGAAATCCCTAAGCTGGCAGCGGCTCCTTGCTGTAATGGAAATCGTTCTTTTATATGAATGCATTGGGCAACCAAGAAATGTAAACAATCAGTTTCAAAACTAGTGTTGCAACCACTCCGCTGGAATGCGCGGTTCACCACGAACGGGATGTGTGCGAAGAAAAACACTATATATGCGTGGCGCGAACAAGCAATAATAGATTGATCGCGGCGTGTGATCTCTATTGTTGCTTGCTGTCACGGTGCGAAACTTTGCGCACTTGCCGCTCGGGCTTTCCGATCGCAAGACTAGTTCCATCAATTTCTTCAGTTGACATCTGAGACAGTGACCTAATACAACGATGTATTAGTGACCTAATACAACGATACGCAAATCTTTCAATTGTTTATGTAACTGCTTGTAGTTGATTTGAAAATGTTTTGTCTTATCTGGTATGCGTACTTTTTTTCGGACGACCGCATACGAACACTGAAATAACTGGAAGATATATTCATGTTATTACATTTAGTGTAGTTATTTATTGCTGAATTTTGTGTCCTAAAAACAGATGTAACGGGATTTTTCATAGACACCCAAGTGGAATATAAAACAGATCTGGATGAAAACACCCAGCACAAAGAGCCCTTAATCTAATTGAAAATATCATAACCCAGTGGTTCTTAACCTTTTTTACATATCTTAGCCTTTCGTCAAACAACATTACCAGACTTACCCCCAATGCAATTAATGGTGATCATTTCTTAAAAATAGCAAATTAACGAATTATAACACTTCAGAATAATTTATAAATTACATTTGCTGCAATTTATGGTTCAGTAAATTTACCCCCTTGGAGGATGAAATGTACCCCCACCCCTATGGGTGAATTTACTCCAGTTTAAGAACCACTGTAACCCCAGCTGCCCACTTTACATAGGAAAGGAAAAGGCCGAAGAAGGAACAAATAAGTAAAACAAGCTATCGAATGTACAGTGACGTAACAAACAAAAATAACAGTGCAGTAGGCTACAGAATGCGTAAGTGAAATAATGTATTTGCAAGAATATATGGACAGTGGGCACCGCCACGCGGTTATACATTATAGTTTGTGCGTTACTTAAAGTTAAAATATCGCAACATAAACGCTTATGCTCTAATAAATTGCGGTCTTTCAAAACTGATCGGTGGCCACTCAAGCTGAACCTTTACAAAACCCTGGGTGTAGTTGTCGAGTTTTACGAAAATTTTTAAAACCTTTTCAGTGCGTTCGGGACAATGGAAAATTTATTTTCGAAATTGTAGCTCAACCGTCAGGCGTGAAAGATCCGTAGATAGATTCGGATCCGTAGATTGATTCGGATCCGCAAATAGGTTCGGATCCGCAAATAGATTCGAATCCGTAGATAGATTCGGATCCGTAGATAGTTTGGACTGCTTCGTCTTTGTGGAGATTAGCTGCTTGAAAACAAAACATTTTTCGTAAATCTCATATTAATTTTCACTAATATCCGTATGTTTTTGATCCGGCTCGAAGCTAAATATTAGAATCCAAATCCGGCCGCGAATCTAAGAGTTTGACCACTCGTGAGTTAGACGACAGTTGTAACAACTGGGCCTCTTCATGCTGCGTACAGTCATTTCTTGCATTCCACGCAGTCGTCGCGTTATCAAAGTCATATATCATATCAAAACCCAGATGCATGTTGTGCACGTGCGTTTATCCCAGTAATTGTGATGAGTGGAATAGTTGCCTTGATAAAGGAGGGTATTGAAGTGGATCTTTCTTGAGGGCCTTGTAGTTTAACAACGTAGAAATTTGTGCTTTGATTAAAATAGAGCTTTCTGTTCTACAACTTGGTGCGAAGCTACCAGTGATTCCTGTGTCTTTGTATGAGGTCATGTTCATTGGCAGTAATTTAAAACATCGAGCTTTCGTTGCAGATTCCAGACCGCCTCCCTCCCACCATCGCTGAGAAGCACTACCCCCACGTTGTGCAGCACATCCGAACTATGAACGAGGCCATCAAAGGCGGCACGACTGCAGTTGTCGCATTGATCGTGAACGACCGGCTGTACGTCGCAAATGTCGGTGACAGTCGTGCACTGCTTTGCCAGAGAGACAAGCACGGTCGCCTGGATGTAAGTGACAAGTGCGACCGCCTGCTACTCAAATTATATAACGATGATTGTGTGTCACTTGCGTGAGAGACCATTCCGGTCCCTTCAAACACCTTGAAAACACTGCCGATGCATCTTTTACGAATTGCTCGACGTGTTCATTTCTCACTGAAGCAACATCGGACCTCGATGAGTTTCGACAAATCGTCTGTTACGGAAAACTTGGCGCGAATCTAACACCTCGGCTCGTTTTGCCACAGACCGTGATTTGAGCGAAGGCTTTTATTGCTTCGGTTTAAAACAATGTTTCTCAAGCTCTTTACTTGCGTGTCCCACTATTGCGCAAGCATAGGCTGCGCATTTAGACGTATAAGCAAACACGCATTATTCTAAAGTAGCGATTTATTCTTTAGATGGAATTCAGTGAGAAACTTGCAGCTGAACATAATCATCAAACAGTTTATTTATTTATGGAGACACTAAAAATGTGCACCCGGTGCATTTGTTGAACTGTTGATGAGAAACCAGAACGACTTCAATCTTTTGACGGAGCTGCAAAAATGTTAACGCATTAGACTACCTGAGTAACTTTATCGTAACACTTTCCACCTGCTGTAGCTCCAAGGTACGTTTGAAAACTGCTCTATAGCCCACTGGCTGAGGAACACTGGTGAAGATCACACTTATCACGTTCATAAAAACAAACTGGAAACTGTAAGAGTCTCTGTTCCCGACGGTTTGAATGGTCCAAGACTCCCAGCGAATTACAATCGACCATCCGTAGTTCCACCCAGTCCCGTCGCCACAGGGGGTCTTTGATGAGCTTAACCCCCCCAAACAAAGCTCCAAGCCCCCCCAAATTGAAAAATGAAACACTATAAGTTAGTGGAATTCTTGTCAAATTCGAATGTCAAACACCCTGCACGAACGTAAAGCCCCCCCGTATTGACGACTTTCTGGCGACGGTTCTGGCTCCACCACAGCAGCGCTGCACATCTTCATCAACGTCAGACAGAAAGCAGCAGGGTCAGTGACGTCAGTGCGCTGCACGTCAAAGCAGCGAGTCATGCATCGGTGAGCAAGGCCGGAAGTGCCCGAACTCAAACAAAGCTGTTGTAACTTTCGCGTCAAAAACGACGTGTTTTTCAGGTGAAGCAGTTGACGGTGAATCACGACATCAACAACGAGCAAGAATTGGACAGACTTTCCAGGTTGGGTCTCAACGTTGAGAAGATAATGGAGCGCGGGAAACTTGGTGATTGTTCTTGTCTGTGCGTCCATGGCGTGTTATAGCATGGGCGGTGGAGCAAAACTCGTTGACCAATGATTATGTGTTTTTTTATCGCAAAAAAAGGATTGGCTGATTATTAAATCCTTGCTTGACAGCGAAACACGCGCTTACTGATGCGTGACACAGTCTGAAAAACATGAATCCACAAAATGTGGAGATATTTTAAAATCCGCCTAAACCGACGGATAAACCGCTGGTGCGAGCAGATTGCAGCGGGGGATTGATGGTGCGCCATGGTGGTGGGGAGGACATTGCTGTTTTCTAAGCCTTTCGATTCGTCCTTCCCTTGCACACAGAAAAACAGAACAGTAGGTGTGGAACGGTACTTTAAACGCTGCAAAAACGCAAGTTCTTGCTCTGTCAACCAACCTGCCTCACCAAGTAATACTTACTTCCACAAACATCCAGGTCTCATGTTTAATCGAACCCTGACTTGGTGTTTACTTATCTCAAGTTCGTGTCAAAGAGAAGTGCCAATGGCTGATGCGTTGAAGAGAACTGAACACTTTTTGACGTAGTCATTCCCTTCTAAAAATTCATCGTGCAAATGATTTGCCCAGCCTTGAATATGGAGAAACTGTTCACGATGACTGTTCTGTCACAGACACCATACATTTCACATTCTCATCGCTTATCACATTCTACCACACCTGCCTTTTTTCCCATCTCCCTTTCTCCACAACTTTTCATCACATTTTTATCTTCACAAACAGTGACTCTCATGTGAATGCGCGGTTGTAATTCCTCAGCAACTTCAGCCATGCGCTTGTTTCGTTTGGGCCTCAGTAAACTCTATAACCACCCCCCAGCATGGGCGTCGGAAGGATATTTCCAGGGGGGTACCAACAGTGGATTTTTTCCAGGTGGTGGCCAAAAGTATTTTTCCAGGGTGACCAACAGTCGTGAAATTTCATTTTACCAACTCGAAACTAAGAGAAAAATGGTTTTCTACTGAAAAGTTGAAAGGAAAATAACAAATTTCAAAATCATGGGGTGCCTTGGACCCACCCTTCCCCCTCACGACGCCCATGTCCCCCAGAAAGGAAAAGCGGGGTGTGAGAACGTTTGTGTCGGATCTTTGGTCGTCCCCCCACCAAGCCCGCCACGCCACACAACAGTCTATTGTTCGCCGTGCAGGAATGAACGAATGCACTCGTTGCATCGGCGACTACGGCGTCAAGGGGGGATACAAGGAGAACGAAGCATTGCGAGCTGCGACCAGCGAACCAGTCATTGCGTTACCCGATGTTTTCGGGGGATACCCTATTGAAGAAATCGAAGGTTTGTGGGAGAGTGGATTGCTTTACATGTACACGTTTCGAGCAATCTCTGCTTTTCCTCGCTGAATAAATTGCCAACGAGCGGACCAACAGGTCGTATGTTCGGTTTACGATGAGCAGGTGTTTATGAAAAGGCTCCTCGTGAACATCCTCTATGCGGCAGAATGATTGATGCTATGTGTATCGGTTTGATTTCGAGGAATTGGTAAAAGTTATTTCTCGTGAATGGATTGATTGTTCTGTAAGGCAGGTCTGCTCAATTCAGAAAGCTCAAAGGGCCAAATTATCGACATAAATTTGTCGCGGGCCGCAAGCGTCCATTTCATTTCGATGTAGAGGTTTCGTTGTAGTATGGAAGAAATTATAGAACGACAATTACTTATTCGACGTCGAGCTTTTACAATATTTTCTACAATAATTGTAGAAGTTCTCGCGGGTCGTATGTTACGCAGGCCTGCTGCAAGCATTCTGTGCATAACCGTATTAAGTCCTGGAGAGAGAACTTATCACATCAAACAAAACTTTAGAGGAACTTTCTGCCCCAACCCCCCCCCTCCCCCCATGAAGCATCACCTCACAGGGACAGTTCAACAAAACACTATTTTCACATCGCTACATGTCGGGCGTTGTCGCTGATGCACACACACACATGCGTGCGTGTGAACAGTTTTGTCCCAGGATTGAGCGTCATTTGATGCCATCGAACTCTTGTCAAGATGCTGCTGTTCTTGATTTTTTCGCAACGACCAGAAACTTGATTGAAACGATCTGTTTCAGGCGGTTTCCTTGTCCTGATGTCCGACGACGTGTACAAATCGCTTGAGCAGGCAACCGGAACGAAGAACGCGAACGGTGACGTGGCAGGGATGATCTCACACGAGCTGTTGTGCAGGAACCGTATCATCGGTGGGTATTCCCCGCCCCCCGTGTCTCTAGGGAGAGGGTGTACAGGGGCTCGGTCCTCCCACTCGCATCCACTGCGTATGGAAGAACAGTGAACTAGACCGGAATTAAGCTGAAATACGCAAAGGGGCAGTTTTTCTTCTGCATTTGTTGCTTTTCTCTCCGATACTTAACGCTCGTCTACCGGGCTGTTGATGGAAACTTGTTTCTGTGAAATTTGTCGGTCAAGAATTAATTCGCCAGCTTCAACACAAACATGCTCTAATCTGGTTTATGAGTTTTGCGCACCATCTTTTTATGACAGACAATGGTTATTATTTCATCAAATCGGATCGTAATATTTCGGATGAAATTAACCCCCCCCCCCACGCCAAGTAGTGGTTTCAAAAACAAACTTTTTTAAAAGGTGGCATTTTTGCGGTGAGAAATTACAAAAATATGTTTTTTTCCGGAGACTATTGTTTGGATTTTTTGTGTACATTTTTTCGGTGCAGCTAAACCAGAATCGCATTCTGTTTATTTTCTTCATTTTCTGTTTTTACAGGAGTTGCGCAAAAGGTGATCGACCAGATCGCGTTCCTGCATCGCAGAGCGTTCGGGAAAGCTCATACGTTGAGCAGAGGTGACATCACACTGGTGGTACGTAACATAAATCATCCAACCGGAAAGAACGCCCTCCCCGACATCAATCCTGACCTACCGGGTAAGTTCATTGTTTCGTCATCATAATCGTCATGGCAACAACAACACAAGTAATACTAAAAGTACACTAGCAAACTTTGCGAAGTTGTTCCTCACTGATTTCAATTCGATTTTGCCGAACCCTGGCAGTTTAAGATCATCGATTTTTGAAATTCATCAATCTGCATTATTTGACTGATCAAGAAAAGCATGAAAATAGCCTTTTTTATGTGTAATCCTTCTTATTTCTTTTTCCGCATTTTTCAAAAAAAGTTTTCTGTGTTCCATGTAAATTTCTTTGGCAGAAATATTGCCGATACTTATCGCGAGAATGGTCGAGTTTTTTCCAAGTATTCAACTTCATTTTTGTCATTTTTCGCTGATACGTTAAATTTTGTCCGAGAAGAAAAACTTTTCGTGGAACCTTCATAGCAGTTAAGTTCGGGTTTTCAACGCGAACACAAAGTGCACTACGAACTATCCTGCGAAGACCTGTCAGTTTCATGCGTAATTTTGAAATAAAAATATTTGCTGGATTCACTTCAATTATGCTATTGCTTAATAATTAATTATGTTCATCTGTGTGAAGACCAGGGTTGCGGAGCCGGATTCGAAAGGAGTCGGAGGTTTTTGGCTGGAGTCGGAGTCGGATTTTTTTGTCCGACTCCGACTCCGGAAGTCCAATTGGGTCATTTTTTACATCACACTTCTAAATTGGGAATTCCTGTTGAAATGGTACAATTTCTTTTGAAACAGAGAATTCTTGCTGTGCACCACGATTTCTATTGATTTTAACATCAGGCAAAACTTATTCCTTTTATGTTAAGGAGTCGGAAATTTTGTTAAGGACGGAGACGGATATCTTACCTCCGACTCCGCGACTCTGATGAAAACACTGATCATGTTGATGCTATTTTAGAACAGACCCTCGAGCAGGATGTTGTTGCATAAGTAAAGATAAATTTCCGCTTCTTTTCATTCCAGACTTGTCCGGAATGCACCCAGTCTCCATCCCTTACGACAGAAGCAGCTCCCTGGAGTTTGGGGGGGCAGACGAGAAACACTTCGTGGGCGGTTTCGCTTCCGGGAAACCCCCGGTCACTTTGTCACTGGTGATGCCGCAGCCGGTGAACCCAACATCTGACCCCGGGGTACTCACTTTCGCAAAGTCGTCCTCCGGGAACCCCACCTCGAGTTCAAGCACGCCCCCGTCTGACGACACCCCCACGAACTTGGTTGGGGCAATGATGGTCCAGAAGGTCGGGATCAGCGTGCCTCCCCCAAGCGCCCAGGACACCCTTTTCTACCGTCCGGACCAGCACGAGGAACTGCAGGTGGACGGGGACAACAAGGTTCCACCGTATGTGAGCTTCGCCAGCTTCGACCAGGAGGCCTGGGCCAAGATGAGGAGGAGCAAGCAGAGCGCCAACTCCATCATGTGACCTGGGTCACGTGACAGCGGCGTCCCCTCCCTGCCAGGCGGGGTCATTGAACTCAGGTTGGAAGCAGAGAAGGGCGGACCCCCTGTGTTTCACTGGCACTTTGAGAACTGATTTTCGAACCTTTTGCACCAAACATGACCTAAGTTGACCTGGCGGTGATCTTTTTTATGACGTAGTGAAAGAGACCTCTGTTGCATCATCCTCGTTTTTTGTGCTGTTACTCACAAATTATTTTATGTTGTCCAGCATGCTTTGGCTCTTGTTCCATTTTATTTTGATTTTTCAAATCATGACGTAACACGTCGAGTCAATTACGTAGTGCTTCTGTGACGTCGCTGTTGATTTTAAGTTCAAGAACAACCTTTTATGTCGTCATAATAACGTCACGCGGAATGGGATCCGAGATGATCGAACGTCATATCCGGTACCCGCGTACTCGCACGTTTTGAAGGCCGAGTAGTTTGGGGTTGAACCGAGTCACGTGACGGTGAAACGCAATAGTAAGTTCGTGACACGTTGGTTGAACTGAGTGTTGGAAATAACCAGGAATGGCGTCTGGATTAGTTCGTTGATGTCTTTCTTGTGTTTTCAACGTTAAACTCGTGTCGCTGAGCAGCAGTCGTCAAAATGACTGTCAAAATACTTTTGTCAAAATAAATACTTTTGTTCGTCTAAAATCAAACATTTTTCCCCAAAAAAAACGTTTGGGCTGGATACGTCACTGCTGACGCACAAAGGCTTTTGTTGTGGAGCAGACCTCTCGGATGGCTGCGTTTCTGACATCGGGAAAGGTTGATTAAATTACTTATTCAAAGAGCCTCTGTCCAAGTATCTGCCGCATCAGAGCTGTGGTTTGTCAGTTCGTGCCACTTATCTTTCTCTTCTTCGGATGCACCTTGTATTGGCCTACCTGTTTGATTGCATGTTTACTGTGATCGCGATGTGGGACTTGCCACCAGCAGCAGTGTGGCATTTGCCTCTAGCAACCTTATATTCTTGATCACCGGCCCGTTCATTCCCGTACAATCTGACATCGGTGACGCCGACCCCTCGCTCATGTCTCCCACCAACCCAAGCCTTGCAAAGGGCCTCAACCTTTCTGCCCCTGATTTTTTACAAAAAAATTGTAGCATTCAGAAAACAAGACATCAGCCTGTGTCAGAATCTGTTTCTCAAGTCAGACATCCTCGAAATATGCAGGTGTTCATTTGCTTTTGTATCTTGTTTCAAACTTGTGTCACATTCTTTGCAAACGCGTTCCTCGTCGCCCACGATGCCTTGTCTCACGTTAACATTCGCCTGTGACGTCACAATCCATTTTGTGTTCTAACCCGCTTTGCTCTGAGTCGTTACATTGTGACGTTGCACTTGCATTGTGACGTGCGCGGTTCGGAAAATTGTCTGCGTTCCTGCTCGTATGTTTAAGTGCGACATTCAGCGGAAATGAAACTGGGGTGAAATTCATACGATGACGCATTTCCGGTTGGACGGAGCCTCGAACCCACGACCTTCGACAGCGACGACTACAGTCCGAGTGAACAAAGCGACCGAACAGTCAAAATATTTCTGTGTCTGAGGTGGAGTTAGCCAACCAAAACCTTGTTTGATGGCAAAGATACGGTTTTGAGGATTTCGGTTCAGAAGCAGATTTAATTTTTGTGCAAAGAGTCAACAAGAAGCAGAACTTAAAACGCTATCGTTCCTGAAATTGTTGGTAATTAACTTTTGGGCTTTTCTTAATGTAGCAAAGCGACTCCATTGCAGCTGCCGTTAGAATCGCGTCGAAATGTTTTTAAAATGCCATAAACAAGCTCAAGTAAGTTGACCCGCGTAGTTTGACCGGCAACACTGAAGTACTCTACACATGTTTTGTATTGTTTTTATATTTCGGTTAAAAAGTTTTATTGTTTTGCAATCTTTTCAGTCGTATAAATCCGCCTGTGCGACTACCCCTGTCTACTCCACTGAGGTTACGTCAACTCAACCGCTTCCAACTCGTTTACCCGTGAGTTGCGTGACGAGTTAAACGCTGCACTGGTGCGACGTGAAGTTTGGTGTCCGGAAGAGTTGGGATGTGTTTCTGTGCACAGCGCGTTTACTGCAAGTCTACCACGAGCAGGGCTGTGGAGCAGGATCCAAGTTTAAGGCTCCAAGCACCTGAATTTTTTGGTTCCAGCGATCCGGAACCGCTAGGGCTCCGGCCCCGCAGTCATGCCCACGAGTTATGTATGAGGGGTTAGTCTCGTCCAGGTATTCTTGCTCGGCGTGAACTTCGCAGCTTTTGTTATTCAATGTCCAGCAACTTTGAACAATAATTTGGTTCGTTTCGCGCGAAAGGAAGATGAGTGTTGCGACCTGTGTCGTCAGCACAACCTTGTTTCAAGCTCTTGTGTTGACTGTCCATCAAAAAAAGCTGCCATTGTTGAGTTAATCGCCAAGAAGCCGCTGGTCCATCCTTTCGATTTGCATCGGTCCATTGTGATGCAATAAAGGGTATTGGACTATTTACGTCGTAAGTCATTTAGGACGACTCTGGTAGTAAAGCTGTGTTTGTTTCGGAACAAGCGTCAATTTAGTATCGTTCTACATTAAATTATTTAATTATTGCACTTCTGTGATTTCCATGCTTTGATCATTTGTCGGATTTGAGTTTGTTGCAGCGCGGAATCCTTCCAGTGGGTGACGCAGACTGGTGCTGTGTTATTTTTTTTTACGAAAATAACAAGATTTAACTCTCGTGGATCGTACAGTTAGAGCGGCAAGTACTTTGATAAAAACAAACATGTGGCTTGTGTGTGAGCACAGCATGCTGTGGGGTTCCCGGGTCGGACACGCATGACTGCTTATTCAAGTTGTTATGATTGTTTCAGGGGGGGCTATTTACCCGTCTGTGTGCTTTAAACACGAACAACACCTCTCGAAATGTACCGTTATCTCTTCTGTTGCCGAAGTGTGAACCTGAGGTTAAGAAAAGCTCTTATTTTTGTTGCTACGTCTCACGACGTTACTTCTGGCGGCCAACAGGAAGAGTAGCTGGAACAAAGCGAGAATTAGCTACAAACGCTGTGCTTACCCCTGGACTGTCTGGATGTAAATGTATTCAGAGTGACTCTCAGTGCTTGACTAGGCTATGTATATATTTAGTACAGTAATTTATATAAATAAAATTTTCAAAGGAATAGGGTAATTTAACACAAGTCGAAAGCACATTTCCACAACACTGATAACTAGCATGTGAACAGAAATCATCCACCAGATACTGGTTTAAAAGCTCAACGAACACAGTGAGCTTGTGCCACTGCCAACATTTGACCTTTTTCGAATAGACAGATGCGCAGGTGTATTGGCATCACTGTTCATTTCAAATTAAAAGCTACACAATGACATGCTGCGCTTGCAGACGATCCTACGGCCATTACACAGCTGAAAACATCGTAACCCACATTTTGAAGAAATATTCAGCAATTTTGAATTTACTAACAAACAACTTCAGCGTTGCTGGACGTAAGTTCAAGCCTGATGTTGTTTGACTGATAAGATGTTTGAAGCGTTGATGTTTATCAACTGTCACAAACATTTTAAAAATGTATACTTTTGTTTAATCAATATTGCAAATGTTTGTTGTAGTGGGATAACTGATGGGGGGCGTGGGGCAAATTTCCCCTACCTGGCAAGCTAAACGTTAAAACCGGCCCCACTTAGCCTGTATTTGTTGTTTCATTATTCTTTTGGGTTTCAGTAAGATGTCGTTTTTTGCGTTTTTAGACCAGTTTCAAAGATGCGTACTGGTCATTGGCAACGACACTCATTCTAAACCTATGTAAAAATTTATGACGTTCCAACTGCATTCGCAAGAGTTTAAATCGGTTCAAAATGTGGTAGGCTAAAGTTAGGTCAATAACTACTTGACCAAGCTATGCTAACAATCTGGAACTCATGGTAAGGACGCAATGAAAACAAAGTGTTGGCCGAGTGTCGTTAAAAAAACGGCAAATATTTGGAAAAAACGTTTCAACTTTTTGAAAAGGTGTTTGGTTTTGGGCAAAACATTGTGTTGGGAAAAATACAATTTTCTGTGCAAAAGTAAATATATGGGGAAAAATGGAAAACATAAAAAGTGCTTTCTTTATGAATTTCGGGTTTAAAGGTTTGGTATTCTACTGAAGCACAATACAGTTGACAGGTCAGAGATGAAGAACACTACTACAAAATTATTTAAGTTACTTTAATGGCAGCATTGGGCACAGAACAAATTTCTGAAGACGAAGTCCAACATTAGCACGCTGATTTAAAGTGAACAATACTCTTCGGAGTATTTTCCTTTGATTTAGAGTTTTAGTACAGCCACCCACATCCGGATTCACCATCATTTCTCAAGTTTTTTTCTGAGTGTTTGCTGGTGGTTCCCCTACAGTGGCCACTGGGCTTCTTTTAGCTAAGTTTCCCCTGGCCCGAACTTCGGTTACCTAACTGGTTTGTTGTCTGCACAAACATCTCAGTCAACAATTAATTTGTAATTTTTCTTTTTCGGGAGCTTAAATCCTCACAGATTGGTAATTTCGTTTATTGCATTCATTCATATCGTATGTTGTATGAAATTACATCTCAAGTGATGGGTCTTGTTTTCTTTCTGAGAATATTTCAAGACAAATGTAATCGTGATTGCAATTACATTGGTGATGTAATCGCCCCATGTCTGGAATTTAATGGAGCGTTTAAGATAAAAAGATTTCTTATACGGTGTTTATTTTGCTGTGTTGGTGATAATCACATCAGGCGTCCAATCCACACAACAATCGTTGGGCGCCTCTTGTGGTAACAGTAAACGTCGGAGGATCACCGCCAGGTGGAAACCGACATCGCAGCTGTTGATCTCCTACGTTTACGACTGTTGAGTTTGCAAGTGTGGTTGAAGGATTCGCAGGTATGACATATCTGACAGGGGCAGCGACGTGAACACTCCTAACCTTGCTATTTTGATCCCCAATGAAACATTGTGCTTGGAACACTGGTGTTCAGGGGCGTAGCTGCGGGGGGCACAATGCCCCCGTAGCATCACTAAAATGCAAAACAACATCTAGCTACTATGACATCCCAGCAAAGTTTTTAAAATCTCTGCCAGTAGTTTATCCTCATGGTTATCTGAATTTTTTAATAAATGTATGTCAAAAGGTGACTTTCCCAATCTTCTAAAAATTACACAAATTACACCCATTCCTAAAATAACTTCTCCCAAATCCCCTAACGATTATAGGCCAATATCCATACTTCCAACTCTCTCCAAAGTTTTTGAAAAAGTA
>JGI24158J21664_10001001_pt1 | contig 29761 bp, 22 predicted proteins | sample Ectturendosymbi3_FD_21664 | JGI IMG/M metagenome (IMG submission 21664)
ATGCGTTTTCACGAGTTTGCCTTGCAACGTCTAACTCTAGTCACAGTTCGAAATTGCAGGAGTTGCACCAGTCTCTCGGCCACCCAGGCTATGCCAGACTGTATCACTTTGTTCGTCAACAGAATCTACCGTTTTCGAGCGAAGTCCGAACACATGAAGTCCAAACCCAACGTCCTTCTGAGGCGCTTGTCCTCGAAAACTCCGAGGTTTCTCAAGCACTCGACGCCGACGCAGCTGACGACTGATTCCGGCGCGACACCACGTGACGGTGAACTTAAGTGTGAAGTGTCCGACGACGGCTCGCCAGCGCCGAACTGTGATTCGCCTGTGCCCATGTTGCGACGTTCAACACGACAGCGACGACCCCCTGACCGTTACGGGGAATGGACGGTTTAACCGGAAGCATTTACCCTGTTGCTTATTTTTATTTGTTGTGGAGATTGTGAGGAATTTGCCCCGCTTGAACGGTGATTCGTGATTGATGGCGCGGTGCTGAGAAGAAGTTGACGTGTTACCGTTTTGTTCTGTGATTCTCAGTCATGAAGTGACCCTCAACTGTTAAGTGGACTTTTGACTTTTATTTATTCGTCGTTATTTATCGTTTCTTTACTTGTTTTGTTCAGATATGTTGAAGTTCAACTCATTAAAACCTATCGTTAAACGCCTCAAGAGGTCTGCTTCTGTAACAGTGAAACGCATTGTAACGATGTTTCTGACAGATGCCTTATAGAAATTTCCAATACCAGACATAAGGTATAGGTGTTGGCACAAGACAAACAACAATTTTATTTTTTGGCCAGATGACGCCGCAGCCAGATAACGCACAGCTTAGAAAAATAAAACTTTTTAGGTAACTTTACGTTGTACGACGTAACCCGAGAACATGCCGTTTCCATTCTGGAAAAGCTAAAACTTGCTGTTTCAAAAAGTGTTGCATGAGATAAAAGAAACAAAAAGCATTGACCGATGCAATTCTGGCAATACGATTGCCTGATGTGCGCGCAGCAGTCACCAGGAGCAACTAAAACACATTTGAGGTATCTTCCATAATAAAACAGCCATAAATTTCTTTTTCGGAACACAAACTAACGGATATGGCTTGCTGCCAATATAAACTTATGAAATAAATTCAGTTTGAATACCTATGCTACACGTGAATAAGTAAACTCATAACGTAAAAATGTTGTTTTTACAACCTTATTTTTTTCTACAGTGCCACACAATTTTAGTTTTCTTACGTAAACATATGTCTTCTTTACCAGTAAATGCCAATGCGACACAAATTAAAGTTGGTTCCGCAAAAGCAACAGTACAACAAATGCAAAAACAGTTCGAACAGAAACGGTTGAACAAGATTAGAACAGCTAACCGACACCTTTTCCTCAAATGAGAACACAAATAATTGCAGCAAACTCAGAACGTTTTGCTCTATTCACTGCTAATTCTAAAAGTGGATCAAGCACAGTTTGCAACGTCGGAGGTGGACAAAACATGTGCTCTTTTACAAAAACCAACACACTACTATATTGACGTTGACACTTCTGAAAATTTCAACCTTCAACTTAAAAAGATTGAACCTTGCATTTTCAAGAATGTTGCAGCAAAAGTAAGTTTACGTGGTGCAAAGAGTAGACAAGTTGTAATTTGGTCTGAAACAAGCGACACCGGTCATTTCCACTGATATCGACAAAAGCCAAGACTGCAGTCTATATGCTATTCATACGGCAAAGAGAAAAGTTGAGGCTAATCACTCTTTTACGGAACACAAACAACGGAATGGATGTCTTTTTATATTTACATAAAGAGTCACAATTTAAAAGAGAACATGCGCTGTCTTCGTCTTTCCATTTATACCGTACATAGCCAGACTACAACAGTGACAGAATGGCAGAGGCACAAACAAGTCAAAGCGCTGTATAAAGCAGATATTTACAAAAATTATCACCACTGCTACTTGTGTGTTTGTCAAATGCTTTGGAAGCGTACATACGTGCGCATTTTATTCGAAATGAAAGATGCTAAGTTTGCATGATTGTAAGTGATCCAAACACGAACGTGCGAAGCACGTACGTCGATCGAGTTCAACTACAAAGTACCACCCGCAACCTCCTGTGGGTATTTTGCTCATGATCGAAATTCTGCAGAAAAACTATCTGAATTGTCGCACACAATAGGTTCGTAGAAGTTGCCAATTTGAACAAACAAATGAAGTCTATTTTCTGGTAATCGATTTTAATTCGTTAATTTACCGACGTTTCGCCCATCTAGGCTTTCTCAGGGCAGTGTTTTTAACTACCTTACATGCAATCTACTATTAACAAAAAGTCAGTGTTTTATGTTATTTAGTTAATACAATGTTTTTGTGTTATTTTTGCTTATTTGGAAATATGTTATTGTTATTAGTAGGGCAACCAATTTTTGAGCAAAAACTTAAAATTTGACTTTATAATTTACAAATTTTGACTTTGTTTTGACCTATAAATTTTCTGTGTTTGCAACTGCAAAATAATTCAGCCTTAGGTGTTAAGGTTAACCCGGAAGCATATTCATGCACTCTATGCTTCGAAATTAAAAAAAATTTGGTTGTTTAACTTTGAGGATTATATATTGATAAGCACATTAATAACTACACTAGAGTCAAACCTGAGAACATGATGAAGTTGAAACACTATATGCATAATGGATTGAGCTTTTACCAAACTACGTACTGTAAGACCACGTTTCTTGCCTTACCACACATAATATTCAATCGTCCAGTAGCGGGCAAAACAATGTTATTACATCTCAATCGCAACAAACCCATTATTATTACAGAATTGCAACTAAACTTGCAAAAGTATATCAATATCTGTTGTTGTAAAGAGAAAACATTGTGCTGCAAGAAAAGTTTGACCCAACAATAAATTTTGACCAATGATTAATTTTGACTTTTTTGACCTAATAACATGGGATTCCATCATGGTGTGAGCGTGAAATTTGATTCGTGGATGTTTCATAAAATCTAACAAAGGCAGAAAAAAATTGTCTTTATTGACTTTTGGTTGCCCTGGTTATTAGTAAAGTGCATGCAAGGCGGCTAAAACCACTGCCCGGAGGAAGCCTACCTGGGCGAAACGTCGGTAAATAAACGAAATAAAAGCCATTACCAAAAGACTTCAATTGTTTGAAATTAACCTGGTGGCAACTGCTACGAAGTAACATGAATAGCAGATAAATCAGCAGTTGCCAACACAAGTTTAGCTGACCACCACTTGAAGAAAATTGGAAGCAATAGTGAAATTTCACTTTTTGTGTTTGTCCGTGTAACTTTTGCACAAATTTTTGGAATGGCAAGCCTTTGACAATGATTATTTACAGTTACACACCAACAAACCCGTTACATTTCATGATTCACTTCTTTTCATCGCCCTTTGAAAGTTTAAAACCAGGACTGTGGAGCCGGAAGTCAAATTTCAGGCTCCGGCTCCAGACATCTAAATTTTTTGGCTCCGGCTCCAGAACGATTTTGTCCAGTGAAAACTAAAAATCATTGTATTATTTGTACAACTCTCTTGCCCCACAAACTATCTCTGTGGAACCGGAACCCAAATTTCTGGCTCCGGCTCCAACATCCAGCTTGAGCTCCGACCCCGCAGCCATGGTTAAAACTCGATGCACGTCTCTGGTAAGGATTCAGTCAGTACACTTCCTTGCACAGTGTGAAAGTGTGACGTAAGAGTTCTCCATGTGCCACAACATTTGCTGAAAAGCTACAACTTGAAATCTAAGAGATTCCGTGGTGTTCCAGCCAGTTAATCTATTGGCTAATCCATAATATGGGATTTTATATCCTGAAACCAGTCTTCTCGCTTTGTGTGCCATTCGCCTCTTGTAATGCATCACCAAACAAAAATCAATTCTCATTGTGCAGATCGAGGGGTTCTCGTTACGTTCGAGGTTTGGTCTCACTTTCTTCCGAATTCGAATCAACGCGCACTACAATGTCACCGGTCCACAAAGACAACGACTGCCTGTCCAAGGTACTAGAACCATTCTGAAAAATTGTCGCACCACACCCTGCATTTTGGTCGCGATCGCCAGTGTTGTTCGCAGTCGGTGCCACAGGCGTTCCGCTGGCCTGCTGGGTGCTTGGAAATTTGTGGTCAGCATTGATCGCTGAGTCACTAAGCTCATTGTCGCGCCGGCCGATGTCTGCCTCGTACCGAAGCATGTCAAAATCGTCCGTTGGAAGAATGGATCTCTGAGCACAAGCGATGGCAGGGTCGGAATGGCGCAGCAACAAGTTCGCGAGTCGGTCTTTGAGCTGCAAAAACGTGGGTCTGTGCAGGGAATTCCAACGCCAGCAGTCAAGCATGATGTCGTATCTGGAATGCAGAAAATTCTCAGCAATGTTGTAAGGCATGCCAGTGCACCATTTTTGCGACCTGTAAGTTCACAACCTACCGTACAAATCATGGCGCATCGAGCTATCATGAAGAACCGATCATGATTTCGAACTTTCTGTTATATTTACCTCAACGCACGAAAAGCGACTTGAAGTAAATGTAGCACAATGCATCACTTCTAAAGTTTTGATCAGAGTTTAACATGCGTTACTACTAAACTACGATTGTCAAAACTTAAAAACACTTGAATCCAGTTTCACAATAAATTTTGTTTGCTTCATTTGTTTTTTTTTTGTATTTTATAAAAGTAATAAGGTAACAATACCATCTTTTGACACTTGCCTTTAAGGCGCAATCCATGCTATGCTTGCCACCTCTTCAGATTCCTATTTATTTAAAAAGGTACGTTTTGCATTTCTTGCTTCCAGCGTTAGAAAACACGAACAAAACGTTTGTGACTTTGGTTACTCTAGCAACACAACATCAAGGAAATGCATCAATTTTATACCATTGATATAGCTTCAACGCATTTCATTTGCTTGGCTGGTTTCTCTCCTAAAATCTCGGTTTACAAATTGTGAATAAAAAATGATGTAAACTTACGTTTCGTTTCGGTTTTGTTTAGGCGAAAGTGGAAAACAGAAAGTTGCGTGCTTACATGTAATCGCTGCATGAAACCGGTCTGGGCATTCTGTAACCAGTTTTCAAAGCTTGGAAAATTTCTTGAGGCCTCATTGATGGATATGGAGCGGCTCCTAGAGTTACCATTTCGTAAAGCAGGATACCGAATGACCAGCTTCGAAAAAAGAATTTATAAGTTAGAAAAAACGACACACACTAACTGCTGCAACACCAGCTTTTTTCTGCAATGACGTGTGATCATTGCGCAGCAAGCAGCCTTAAAGGAACGTACGCTCAGTGATCACATTCAATAAAACATATTTTGTTTCGTTCCAACTGCATGCCGCTATATGCCTGCTAATTGTGGAACAGGCACACAGTATGGTGTTAAAAGTCTGCCCAAGGTCTCAAAACAACGCAAATTGAATTTTGCATTATAACCCCAAAAATTCAAGTGTTCGTCAGCATCAAGTTACCCATTTAGTCAAAACATTTGATGCCTTCATTAGAAACAATTTGTGCGCATTTGAACAGCGATGTGCATCTTCATTTTAACTGTTTTATCGGCTCTCTGCAAATGCCTGATACTGTACTTCTTTCAAAATCTTTATCTTCTATTCCCTATACAAGGCGTCTGTACGGCGATGAGCAAATGAAGTAGTTACTGGTGCGTTGTTTCAGTGTTTGTGCTTTTCAGTATTGCCTGCTCGTACCCAATAATACCTAAGAGGCTGTGTTCTAGTACTAACCCCAATGATATGGACCATGACTTTGAGCCAAATACGGAATTAATAGACAAAAAATCTAGTGCGGGCGATATTGAGCCCGTTAAAAGTGGTACACAATAAATTGATATAAATCATGCAATAAATGTACAGAAAATGCTTGCTTGTAGGCAATGTCTTACTTGACCATCGCTTTTATGGGCATAATGAGACTTCATCTAAAATCTAATCCGCTTCTTTACAGCCATTGTTCTCATAAACAACATCCACGCCAAATCACTTATTCTGTATGATCTTTAGTTCTGCTGCAACGCGTTCTTCGGTGCCGGCACCAGAAAATATGTCAAATTTGTCTATGCTATAATTGACTCCTCCGCATCAACTTTAAACGTTGTTACTGTTGCAAGTAGCAGTTACGCCACAGGTGTACCCATGTCTGCTAGAACACGACATTGTCCACGGTGCAGTCAGCCTAACAACAACTTGACAGCAGCTTACACGTCGCTTCTCCAAGTGATAGGTGCTCTTCCGCCCACCATCCTCTCGGGGCTCACCCATTTGAAAGGCACCCTTCTTTCAGTTGCACCTTTGATCATTCCATAACGGTATACGTCGTTTGCCAATCCGAAGTCTGATATTTTGCAACGCAGATCCTGTCACACATACATTATTTGCTCATGTACTAGTTATGCATTTTTCTCCAACATCGGTATGATTCATTCAGTGGCAGTTTTCGTCGACTGAACCAGTGAAGTAATCCATTATGCCCGGGTCCTTCAAATTTTATCGAGTCATTCATTTTCATAAATATCAATCGAAAACCTCGCTCACGTCGCTCTTATGCGATCTGTGAATGATACGTGTTGACTATGTTGAACAATCAAATGTTTGAGTAAACGAAAACGAAAACGAAACTCTTTGGATCACTCCTATTCACTTGAAAACACAACTGGTATGAACTACGTTTTATTCTCGTACAAGCTTGTTAGAAACATTCTAAAATGGCGCAGCGCAGCTTACTTTCCTTCTACTTATCCCGTAATGCAATCAGCTGCAACTTGCCGCTGGGTGGTGTTGAAAACGACACCCAAATTCTGACCAATACCCAAAGCTAATAAAAATTGTGTTAATAAGTTGATGCATTATGTTTTGCATATTACGAAGATGTTTGTTTGTGTCTAATGATCGCATTAGTAAACGAAAGTTTGGCTGCACAATGATACTTTTATGTGCTTCCAATAAAAGTATGTCGAAAAACTCTGATAAAAAGCTAATAAGCATACGAACCTCCACCTAGTAACAACTTTTCCAACCAACCCGAAACACAATTTTCAAAATATGAATAGAGCTTCACCTTTCCCACAAGAATATTTCTGGCAGCGACGTCACCATGTATTACTTTAGAAGATGACAGAAAGTGCAAACCACTTGCAACCTGGTGCCCGATGTTGAAAAGACTCAATTCACTGAAATTGTAAGCCGGGTCCAACTGACGCTTCGATTCCTACAAAAAACGCCGATGGAAACAGGATCGCCAAACATTACACAGCGTTTAAACAGGCGGTTAGACGCATGACAAAGTGGGAAAAACCTATTTGACATGTTCTTTATTCAATATTTTAATCTTCGAGCGGGGCATGGAGACGGAGATGCAAGTGTCTGGTTGACCACTTTGTTTTTCCAAAGTCAGTTGTATGTCGAAAAACCTGCTTAACGCTCAACGTAAGTGACGTCGTGCTGTACGGCAGTCGGTGGTTCTGCTTAATCTCAACAAATACAGGCTCTGTTAAAACGTAACATTGATTTAATCCGAATGCTTTGATCGAAACAACAAAGGGTGTTACAGAAAACCAGATGTTTTGCAAAAACATATTTTTGCTTGGACTAGCATCGAAACTAACATAGCAACGAAAGGAATTTGTTATCGGCAAAGACTTAAATTGCTCAGACCAGGACGTATTTCAAAGATATTCCTACACATACTTCTACAAATCATTGCCATTGCATCATCTCTGTCACAACATGGAGTTATACTGATTAAAAATAAGTTCTCTACAAGTATCTTGAGTGGTTATGCCTGAGTCTCTGCTCACTCATTACCTCATTGACATATCATTGCGATGGGTAATGCACTGCAAAATAAAAATACGTAATTCTTTTTCCCAGACCCAGCTCTTTACTACAGCCTTGCCACAAAGAACAGAATACATAAACCCAATCAGTTGAATGTTGTAGTCGTCAGCGCTAAAATCTGGATGGAACCGAAAAGCTGCAGCTCAAAAATTTACCTCGCGTGATTCCCAAAGAAAGTGCAAGAGGTCTCCGTAAGGCATGTACTCCGTGACCAAAAGAGGGGACCATTCTTCATCTTGCGGAAAAAACTGTGAAGTGCAAACCCCTATCAGACCAAGCACGTTGTCGTGATTTCCCAAGGAAATAAGAAGGGCCATCTCAGCGAGAATTTCTTCTCGGTGAACAGACGAATACGCCCCTGTGCGAAGACAAAAAGCATTAGCGAATTTTAAACAGAAATATTTTGAAATTTGGGCGACTGACGTCAAAAACAGGTCTAAACATGACGCCGTTGTGTTTCGATTGTAATGCTAAAGTTTTCGTGCTTGTTAAAAAACAGTTAAAAGCGGTTACTTTACTACTGCTTGGTGGACACGTGTTAGACTGCTCCACAATATTCATTACCTGTCAAGGACTTAACCGCGACCACTTTTTGGTGTCCGTCTTTGGTTAATATTGCTTTGTGCACCACTCCAAAATTTCCTCTTCCGATGACGCCTGCGCAAGCAATTGCGTCATCAGTTGAAAAATTAATCCTCAAACGGAAACGTATTATTAATTGTGATAACACTGTAATAAAAGTCGCTCAACTTTTCATTTTCATCTTTTCAAGTTTGCCGTATATGCTATGTGCAGTGCGTGGATCTGAAGTGATTATAACTGTTCGCATGGTTACGACGGCAACTGGAACATAACATTAACCTTTAAAAAAATCAATTAAAAGTGAACTGCGTTCAGAGCACAGGAGCAGGGGTAGGCGATTTTTGGGGGGTGCAAAGGATATTTTACCCAAATTTCCCCAAGCTTGCCCGAAAAACGTACATGCGATAAACGTTCCCCCTACAAATTTCCTGTACCTATTGGTACATTCAATTTTCCTCTACCATGTTGCGAAAGACTTGAAAATATAAAATTTGGCACTTGAGATTTAGTTCTTAAAACCCTGCTCAGGTGTAGTTTGCCTGCATGTGGCAAATGTACTTGAGGCGTGATGCAGGCAGGGACGGATTTAGGCAGCGCGGGGCCCTAGGCCATCTTAGTTTTTGGGGCCCCATGCAGGTGTGAGCTATTGGGCCGTTTGTCTGAAAAGCGGGAAAGTGTGCCCCTCGTATGTGTAGTGCCCCCTCAAAAACCCATATTTTGTGGTGCCGACTTTGGTTGTACGATTGCCTCAGATCAGGGTTCATCCGGCCCACGAAGAGATTATGACAATAATGAAAACAAAACATTTACGAAGAATTTCTTGATTTGGCAAAATGTAACATATCCCGAAACAATCACATTACGTAAGATGTCCGGCCTTCGGACTGTTGTGTAATAGCTTATGTGGCCGTCGGACAAAACTTTTGGAGACCCTCATCATGGGCGTCGGAAGGGGGGAAAGGGGGCCCTTCTCACCCCAGTATTTTGAAAATTTCATCAAAAAACGTTGTTTTCTTAGTTTCGAGTGGCAAAAAAACAAATTTCTTCGCTTTTGGCCCTCCTAGAAAAATTTTGGAAAAATATCTTAGTGGCTGGAAAAAATCTTTCCGATGCTCATGCCCCTGATATAGAGCTTCAACAGCCAATCTCTGTTTGCTCGAAATCTAGTTAAAATCAACCAAACATAGGATCCGATACTGACAATATTGCTTTTCATTGGAGTTTTGTAGTGTCTGGCGGTCTTGCGTTGTTGCGAGCTTTTTGTCAGTGAAAAATTGTACATCAAGTATGTGCCGTTTTTTCTTTTTCATTATTTTTTGTAACCGCTTTCATACAGACGGCCAGCATCTCTCTTACGCCCACATGCACACTATTGTCGTGTTATTACTGTACTGATAAAAGTCTAGAGTACACATTTGCATTTCCGCTCGTTTCAAGGTAAATTATGAAGTTATGCCTCTGCGCAGTTTCGCAAATTTTAAGTTAATACTGAGCCGTCAAACTCGTCATAGGAAAGAGTTGCGTGGGGCCCCCAAAAGTGCGGGGCCCTAGGCCATGGCCTATTTGGTCTATGCGTAAATCCGTCACTGGATGTAGGCATACGAAAATAACCGTTTCGAGGTAAGCCTTCGAGTAGCTTAGTTTTTTCATGTGGTCTGTCGAGCAGCATTCTCAAAATCTGAATAAGCTTTGTATATATCTTGTTAGGGGGGGATTGCCAGGAGCGAGTAAAGTACACTTGAAGTGTTTCAACAAGAAGCTAGTTAAAGCCAACTTTGCCTGTCGGCGGCAAAAACGTTTTGACATATTCATATGGTAGCACACCCATTGGTTTGGCAGCTCATTCAAAACATTATTGAGGAGAAGCAGACTAGACCCGCCGCGTGAGTCATTTCAACGTTCGGTAATTGCTTGACAACAGCCAGAAATCTTGCTGTTCAGTACTTTCCCTTAGGAAGAATAGCTGAGTTTTCATTGCAAAGCTTGTAATGTTCTGTTTGTATACAAAATTTGTTCCAGGTGTTGTCATTCAACACCGCGGAATTTTGAAAAACGCCAGAACCTGCATTTCGTTGTTTTTAAATGCACAGGTCTGTGCTGGAGGAGTTTTCATTTTTGAAAATTAAGTGAAATGTCTGGCTGTGACAAAGGAACACGATGTTGCCTCCCGCCATGCGGTCCACCATCTACAGTACATTTCCTGATACATTTGTCATGGCAAACCTGTGAATGAAGAGATAGAAACTGTTGAGATCAACTGGATTCCTGGAAATAACAAAAGGTTTAAAACCGTTAACTTCGGTCTCTGTCCTATGCGACAAAACTTGTAATTGAAACAGCAATATGTTCTGTTAGATACCTGGAAGGACATTTTATAACTCTATGGAATTGGAAATAATTATTCCACTAGTGTGGTGCCAGTTTTTTCCTTGGGTAAGTATGTAAAACATTGCTTTTGGCGAGAATACCTTGGTAGTTAGATCGATTGATCTTTGAATGCCTCAATGCAAAGTTCTTAGTAATGACTTACAAGGTCCTATAAAAAATCTATAGCAGCGTTTGCGACCACCGCACTTCACTTAATTACAAGGCATTCAATCATCTGCGGTTTTGGTCTCTGGTAATTCATGGCTTGGCATTGAACGCGAATCGATGTAGCCCGAAATTTAACGTCAATGGTGCTGTAAATTATTCGTAGGCAGAAAGCAATTTGTTGATGACTGACAGCGGAAACACGGCAACTTCAAACGCACCAAATTGCCACACAGCAATGAACAAGATTGAAGCGATTTGTTTAACACGAACTCACAACCTAAAAACTTTTTGTATAACATTTCATAAATCGGTACATGCCAATCTTCCTTAGGACGAAACAACTGGTCTGCATAGTAACCTCAATGATTCTCACCTTAGGCAGCACGAATGCGTTCAACTTACATTTTATTTGCAGCTGTCTCAGTCTATGGCTGTTTGCGCCCGATGTAATAAGTGTAACCTTCAGGATGACGTTCAAACAAACTGAACAAGTTTCATGGCATATTTCCTACGGGAAGATTTTACGTGGTATAAGTGCCTTGTCTGAAAGTATTTAAACTATCTTTGGCAAATTTTTGGTGCATGTCAAGTTTACAAATCATTGTCGCTGCCGAAGTCAACAATAAGGAGTTATCATCTATTTAGCCACAAAAGGACACCTTCACGTATTTCAGACCAAAAATTGGTGTTGAAATTAGGCGCAAACCTGAGAAAAAGGAGGGCAATGCCTAAGTCCTTATACTTTCCACCAATCAGTTTTTTTCGTTGAACAAGCGCGTGTAGATTATAGATCGATGTTTACGCTGACTTGCATTCTTGAAAGATACACACGAAAACAGACATGGCAAAGGCACGGCCAACACATTAAGAGAGAGACCTTATCAGCAAGCGAGTGATCAGCAAGTCCGTGGTTGCTGCTAAAAACGTGATTCAACGCCCTGAGCAGTTTTTCCGAAACAAAAGATAAAATCGCCGTCGAAGGTAGATAACTTTCCTTAACACCAGCGCATCACGAAGATTTACACTTAAGACCAAACCCAGATGGCTTTGGTTGCTGGCTCGTTGCACAAACGCGCGTTCCTGGCATGGTGCAACTGCTGCCGCAGAATAAAACAGGTCAGTTCTGTTCACCAACGCTGCATATCTACTTGCAGTTAAACGTCAGAAAATAAAACATGTCTGCCGCAGAAACTTTTCGAAAAGAAAAGCGAATGAAGTTTTCGGGAAGTGTTTCAAGAACAAGGATGAAATGTATTATTTTTTTCGTCAAGTGCGGCAGACTTACTGTATGTCGCAACGATACCAACTAATAACACCCTTGTGTTTAAAATTCTGCGAATATGGTCTTGCTGTAGGGTACACGCGACATGTCCTGCTTTTTTCTCGCCCATTAACAAAACAAAGAAATGAGCCACTCTAAAAACAAGTGCTCAACATGCATGCGTGTGTTTTTCCGCTTGTGCCACACCTCCCATGAAGTTCGCAGAATTCTCTGTCTTCGTCTAGTACATGCAATGAGAAAAGTTAAAAAAGACCAGTGCGTTTTCTGGTTGAATCGTGATCACTAATACATGTTTTATTCAAGAGAAATACGCATTCAACTAGCAGAATCAAACTTTTCGTACGTGTTGTTCTTCTCCAACTCAACATTATGCTACGAAACTAGTTTTTTGGGAACAGCGGAGAGCTATACTACCGTTTGCTCAAATTTGGAGTATAAGGGTGCAGTCCCGTCGCCACGTGGGGGGGCTTTGGAGGGCATATCCCCCCAAACACAGCTCCAAGACCTCCCAAATTGAAATATGAAACACTATAAATTAGTGGAATTTTTGTCGAATTTGAACATCAAGCCCCCCCTGCACGAACGTAAAGGCCCCCTGCACAAACGTAAAGCCCCCCTGTTGATGGCTTTCTGACGACGGTTCTGTAAGGGTTGCTACCGCACACCGTTAATTCCCCAAAGCTGCAGAAGTTAAAGCTCACGTCTGCAACCGCGGGGGCATTTGCGGGCAATACACTCCCAAATTCTTTTCGGTGCCTCTCACTTGCTTTAGACCAGGGGTCGGCAACCTTTCCCTAGTCGCGGGCCAAAAAAAATCCGCAAGGTATGGCGGGTAGTAGCCTACTAATTTTCTACCAACAATTCCGCTCCTTTTGCTGTTTATGATGTTGTTGAAATTTGGTAATTCATGGAAGTTTTATCAGATTAACTCCTGATTTTCACAGTTCATAACGAAAACCCAAAAAACGACATACAGTACCCTACATTTATAGCACTGTGCGGTTTCTCTTGGGTCATAGGTTCATAACCTTTTTTGAAGCTGGTGCCACTTTCATAAAAATAATATGGCGTTCCAACCCCTCGTTTTAAAACGACAAAGGTAGAAATCACAAAAACAGTCCAAATTTGCAGAAACTTCATTTTTAAATTACTACGCGTAACACGTAGGCGTTCTGACAACAAAACCGAAAATATTCGGTCGTACTGCTTAACCTTCATACCTTACTGCTCATTAACAACAAACCTAGTAACTTTTTTGTTGGTGCTTCTCTGAAATTATTCGCTCGTACCTTAACACACAACTACCCCGAGCAAGGGCGGACGCAAGGGGCTGGGGTTACCCCCCCCTTGAGCTTGATATTTTACAAAAACGTGATTACCTGCGCAAAGGGGATTAATTGTTTTCGCATACTTTTTGCTTGTTAATTTGTCGACCTAATGCAAACACCACGGAATGAATTTGCATGCAAATTCCAAGGAAAATTGTAAATGGGTCAAAAAGTAATAATTAGGTGTTGGTGGGAATCTGGATTATCGTCTGCATCCAGAAACCATCTCACCACTTTTTGCAGACCTTTCGCCCACTACGCATGTTTAAGCTTGTGTTCCGCGATAGTTCACTTTATCCAAAACAATTGTCTTTATTTTGTCTGCTACGGCTTTGCCAAAACCTTGGTTTGGAAAACATGAATGTGACGTCAAATTATGACGTCACAAACAACGCACACCAAATACAAATGACACCATACGCCACTGAATGAACTCCCCCCATGAAAATGTTCTGCGTACGCCACTGACCCAGAGCAACGCTCAAATCTTTCGAGGGGTTCAAATGGTTCCGATACTTGTTTTGCAAATGAAGTAGAGAGGAAAATCCAGATTCTCCCAAATATGTTATTGCAAAGGGCACTAGAACAGACAAGGCTTTTGTACTAAGTTTCTGGCAACTTTTAGTGGTTGAACACCAGAAACTTTCTAGCTCTGTTGCAACCATCTCGCCATACTTGTGCCATAAACATTTAAACGTCACAATGCGCTTACAATCGCAACAGCGGCCATCGTCTGCGTGGTAATCGCAACGTGAAGGCAGAAATACGCTAGATTTGCACATATTTAGTAATTCTGCACTCCTCTTACTAATCTTTTTAACTCGCAGCAAAATATTCTCTGTCTCATCACAGCGAATCTTCGTTGCATTGGGGATCTCAACCACGTTCACCCATCCGGCTTCCAGAGCAAGCAAACCAGTGAAATGCAGACTTGCACTGTAGTTCCGCAGTGTGGCTAGTTGCTGTCAAATTAAAGTCTCCTGCCCTGTTAAGTCACAGACGATTTTCACGCGCTGTTGCGTCACATGACTCTCATACGGTAAGCCTAAGTAAGATTCCTTTTAAAATCGAACCATGCGAGAAAAAGACGTCCTATAGAAGAAACAAACAATAGTGCAGACAGACAGACAATGCTTGTTTATTTTACATGGCCAACGAAAAGACCCGGAGGTCATCAAAGTCAGCTTACGTGCAGTGACGGATCTAGGCCAGGCCTAGATTCAAAGAAAATCAGCTTCTATTTTACTTGTTCGGATAACTGCAACAGAGCAATCTTGGAGTATGAGAGACTAATTTATGAGTTAGCGTCGCATACTTCACCGTAGGAAGATGTGCTTTCCGAGCATGATATTCGGGTGAAATACAGCTTTGATCTGGGCAACGTGTAGTGTCGCATACATTGTCAATAATAGCAACAGATTAACCAACACTGTTTTTTCTACTAAGCAAGTAAAAAAGATAAAAGTTTTTACAGCATCTCAGCAAATATACACCACTTGTTTGGGGAAAAGCATGGGAATGATTTAAATGGATTTGGTTTGGGCCACTTAAATTTGTTTATTGAAAACGTCTGTGGACTTGTTTCACCAAATCAGAGTGTGGCATTTTCACTTTTTATCTTATGAAGTGTCAAAATTAAAAAAATACATCCTGAAAGCACTAGTTCCTGAGTTCCGCGAAATGAAACATTTCGCGCCAGCAAAAACAAAAATCAAAGAGAAACGAGGCTTTTGATACGTATGTAATGAAGGTAAGAAAGAATGTTTCCCGAAGAACATTTAAGAAAGTACATAGCAAAACATCTGAGACCAGGCCCGTAACCAAGGGAGACGCAGGGGGGCAAAGTCCCCCTACAAAATTTTTCGCCCCCCCTGGAAAAATGTGCTGGACATAATTTAAAACTATTGGACATAGTTCATACAATTTGGACCCCTCTTGGAGAACACTTCGCCTCTCCTGGCGTCCCAAGCTGGTTACGGACCTGTTTGGGACCCTATTTGTATTAAAGCAGGGCGAATTTTTGTGTATCCAGCATGGCAACGAGACTTAACGACATGAAAATGCAGCTCGTCCAGACCAACAACTGGCCCCCTTTGAACGATCCTCTCCTGCTGTCCATACCAATTTTCCGATTTAGAGGGTGCAGGTTTGTGCAAGACCAGTTAACTTGAACGGATTACGGCGACACACTCAAGAAAAGGTATCACAGCCTCCAGAACTTTGCTAGTAATCCGGACGCGGTTGCAATGAAGTACTTTCATGTGCTTTTTGGTTAATATACGTGTAATGTGAGTGTAAATAATGATTGACGATACTTTTAGAGGGGAAATTTACTTCTAGTTTTATCGGTTTCATAAACTAATTTGGACAAAAAAATGTTTGTTTACCAAATTTTAGTACATAGGAATTAAAGTTTTCTTAGGGAAGCAACCTTAAATTCACTTAATGTAAATAGAACAATCCACAACTCCTGGTTTGTCTATAGCAGTACTGGTGTTTAGTACCCTGGTACAGAAAACAAACGGTAGATCATCTTCCCATCTGAACTGTCAGTGCTTTGAGATTATATTTTCCCAGGCAAGCCATTGTTTTGTGTTTTTGACTGCAATCGCTTGTTATTGAAAAAACGTTGAATTCAAGCAGCACTGCGCAAAAGGTTCATAGCAGCTGACTGCAAGAATTAAAACAGCAAGGCTGCAAATTTCTAGTCAGGCAATCAATAAAAACACTTCGTTCGCCTGGAAATTTTCAGTACGTAGTGTTTGACGGTTGTACTTTTCGGCTGAACGCAGGGACGCCGGAACGGGGGTGCATTACGGGGGCACTGCACCCACAGCCCTTTGAAAGGGGGGGAAACGGGGGCACAGGTGCCTTACATACCAGTATCATAAATAATTTCATGATTTATCAAGATCACTTTGAAACGAATTCATTGCAGCTATTCGCGCACACCAAAAATTCAGGATGGTTTTCTATAATTTCTGCTAATAGTTTTGAGGTCAACATTGTTGGTAAACATGTAAATCCGTAAAGAATGACTATTATGGCTATGGGTGTGCTTTTACACTGAACTCAAGCAAACAGTTTTGAACTCGTGGTACGTCAAAGCCATGAGCATCCGCAAGGGCGTCAAAACAGGGACGAATCCTGGAGGGGCGATTGAGGCGATTGCTCCCCCCTAAATCCATTGTTTTGTCACAGAAGTGTTGTGAAGTATACTTCATCTTAAAGTAGTGAACTCGTAATGAGACTTGACTGACAAATATTACTGAAATCGCCTCCTTAACCCTATTGGCTGGATCTGCCCCGGGGTCAAAACGGGCATTTGCCCCTCCCTGGAAATTGGGACTAAGAACTAAAAGTTTTTAGATAACTTGACGTCATCAGCTCAATTCCGGTTAATTGATTTTAGTTCTTTCAATAACAGTTTATTTGTAGGTACGACACTCACACTGCGCAAGGGCCAGGTTCACTGTCTGGTGTCATGCAGTGCTGAGCTTGCAGTTCACTCATGTCCGCTCCTTTGCCTGCAGGCATAGGCGTAGCCAAAGGGGCCTAGGGGGCTATGTCCCCCCAGAGGTTTTTAGAACATATAATCATTTGTGTTTTGAGAGGCGGTATCACAAACAAAATAACGTTATTCGCCTAAAATCAAATATTTTGGCCCCCACCAAATTTTTGGCACCCCCAAATTTTTGGGCTGGCTACGCTACTGCCTGCAGAGGCAAGTTGCCAGCCAAACGTGCGAGCGGATTGTTTTACTGTTGGTATTTATCGTGTAATAATAACATGGCAACAAATCTTCAAATGTTCACTTGAAGTTACGATAATAGGCGTTTTGTCGCATGTGACTCATGAACGCAGACATCTTGGCAGGTAATGTAGCGAGACAGTGATTGCTGATAGCGCGGCAAGGAGGGACGTCGGAGAGCAGTGGCATTGAATCCCTGACCTTTCAAAGGAGGGACAACGGGGCAAAGGTGTCTTTTTATAGGAAAGTTTATGATTTATCAAGATCGAATAGAAGCAAGTTGTCTATAGTTTGTTTTATTATTTTTGAAGTCAATGTTATTGTTGAACTGTAGCAAGCATAATTGGCAGGCCCTAAACAGATTGGGACACTAGGGGAGGCGAAGAGTTTACTGATAGGGGCCATTTTTTAAACTATGTCCAACACATTTTTCCAGGGAGGGGCAAAAAATTTTTCAAGGGAGACTAAGCCCTTTGCGCCCCTTCTAGTTAGCCTACGGGCCTGATAATTGGTGACGTTTTGTTCATTTTTCATAAGTTTCCTTGCCCTCAACTTTTTTTCTGCCCCTCTGCCCTACCGACGTTCCGGCGTCCCTGGCTGAACGTGAACCCAGTTTTCACGGCCGAGCAGTGCTCTCCAAACCTCAGTTCTCTGTTCGACAGTGCGCAGTGTGGCGAACTGTGAAGCATCGATGAATTTTGCGACGAACATCGCAACTCATTGCGATAAAGTGACCGCGAAATGTGTGGCGTTGGTGCAATTGTAACAATCTACCAAACAATGGTAAGGATTCAGTTTGTATCGCTGCAGACAATAAAAGCAACAAGAAATGAAAACTTTGACATACGAGGTTGCGTTCGTGCAAGCAAATTTCCATGGGCGGAGCTGGGGGTCAGGGGTAATGCTCCCCCCAAACTATGCCTAGTCCCCCGTGGCCTCCCAAACTTTTTGCGTGCCGTCATGGCAGTTCTTTGAAACTATTTGAAACTAAATTATTGCAAACCTTTTTAACAAAGGCCACTTGCAGTCATGCAGCATCCCACGATTGGCGTCAAAATTCCCAGCTCTACTCGAACGTTTCGAAACTTGGAGTAACGTCTCGGGTTCGAACCAACAACCCAACTCTATGCGTTCAAGTGAATGGATATGAATTTCAACGACTGCGGCTGTATCGCACTTAATACCTATGAAATAAGTTTGCGAGATCTTTGACATGTGTGTTACCAAGATAGCAGTTTTCTTATTACAGTTGTACCATCGCTGAAATCAGGATGTTTCTGAAACATAAATCCATCTTAGACGGTGATGAAATCTTGTGTGAAAAACAACGATATGAAATGCCGTTAGCTTCTGCAATGAGTTGTCACGACAACGCTAACGGCAGGGCCTACGAGAGAGGGGTACGGGAGGTACATCGTACCCGGACCCGAGAGGTTCTGGGGCTCGGGAGGATGAAACTACGAGGCCTAAGTTTTTCTGTAATCAAGCCCAAAATTACGAGTGTACAAGGTAGTTGCCAATGTCATGCTTAATATATTTCTAAATCTTGACATGGTAGCTGTTTTATCTATATTCTAATTACTATAGAAACAAGCTATACAAGTTTCAACAAGAAATCCAGAAGCTAGGGGGCCCAGTATCGGTCTTCGTACCCCCAGGTATAGTTACTCTCGAAGGCCCTGGCTGACGGTGCAGGGGTTTCGGAAGAGCAGACCTTTTAAGATATTTCATTTTTCAAACCTGACTTACCGGAATAACCTAAGCTGAGTAGTTCTTACCCTAGGAGTTGTGTTGGTGACGATAACTCGAAAGCAAGATGGTTTTCAATTTGCACCGTAACTGCTATTACCACTGCGCAGACAGAGCGGAGCGTCACCAAACTGCGTGTCGTTTAGACGTCTACTTGTGAAGTCTCATGTCTTCGCGAAGACTCAGCAATCTCGCGATTCTGTCTGTTGAACAGCATATGGCTAATTGCCTGAATATGGATATGCTTGTCGACGAATTCGCGACACAGCAACAGGAGGATTGAAAAGCATTAGAGGAAACCGGTTGTTAAAATGATTTGTTGCTTTTCGCATGTTTGCATGATTAATAACACACTTATAGGAGTGACAGTAAGATTCTTCAGTTTACCGAGTTCTCCTTTTCGTTTAATGATTGCGAATACAGTAGACACCTCACGCTGCACCGTAGGCAAAACAGAAGGCACATAGGTTGCATCATGTTACGTACGTAACTTTCTTTCGTTCTGCTTTCTTTTGTGCGGTGTCCTTTCATTAGCGCATCATACATCTACAAACAAGACTGCCGTCACAACATTTTGTGACTGATGATTTTAATCTCCTGAACATGATCCTTCAACGCATGTTTCTGTCTGGTAAAACCGATATCGATAGAAGCGCAGGTACGCTTTCACGAAGGTTAAGGTTGCGATTCGTCGGCATCTTTAAGTGAGGTGAAACGTAGCGTAAAAGTTTACCAAATGCTTTTCAGCGCAACCTTTCTAGGGATATTAATGAGGTGACTAAGGCGAAACGTAATGATGTGACATCTTTCTACTTCGGAGACGCCAGGACTTCGATAAACAAACTTTAATCAGGCTCTACTGGCGCTAAAAAACATAAAAACACGCTAAAAACTTGCCAACGTTTCGACAGTCGTCGAAACGTTGGCAAGTTTTTAACGTGTTTTTATGTTTTTAGCGCCAGTAGAGCCTGATTAAAGTTTGTAATGATGTGACGTACATTAAAGTGAAGTCATCTTTTTGAAGGCAGAAGGGGTCTTTTTTTATAAAGTCCTGCAATGGCTACTGACTGCTGCCGTTCCTGCAAAACAGGCTCCCAAGTACCCCCAAATGAAAATGTTTGGCTACGCCCCTGCAAAACGCCATCCACAAATTACCGGAATTTAAAAGTAGTTGCGGATATTCTGGCCACGTTAGCATTTCCGAAAGCACAAACAACTGTTTATCACACAATCAGCCACAGGCAAAAAACTTCCCAGAACGAGATCCGTTTCGACGGTGGTCGGGAAACCAGTGGAATAACAAAAACCTTGATGGAACCTGTTGCCAGTCTGACTGTTTGTCATATGTGCTTAGGACTCCCGCAGGAAGGCAAAGAGCAGCGAACTCGATTACTGCGCAACACTTTGTCTGAACTCTATGCTCACGCGTAACTAATCACAGTGACATGGCGTATTATCGTTCTTCAAGGCTAGCAGTCGTACTCATCGTTTACACCGCGAGACTAAGACTGAGATTGGGCATGGCAACTGGCAGGGTTTGTGACGACTGGCAGCATGTGCAAGTTTAGTAGTTAGCTTCAATGCAGTGTTGGATGAACTTGCAATATGCACAATTAAGCCAATGCGAAACTTGTTACAGCAGTTCAAATCTATCCCTTTTGATACATTTTGGATACCACTTTAATAACTTGAAATATGCTTGCAGCCTCTTCAACATCGGTCTGTTGGCTGAGACATTTCGGTCATTTGTCCCATAATTGTATTAAAACTCGCCGTAACAGTATTCACTAGTCTATATTATCGGAGATTATTACCGACTTGAGTGATTGTTTCGGTCATTTCAAAACAATTCGGTTTAAAAAACCTGGGACTGTTGATATGTAGGTATGGTTAATTTCGTTTCAGGGTCCGGTACACTTGTTTCGTTGGTGACTTTTTAATATAACTTTGAAACGCACGTCGATCTCGGTTTGCCTTTATTCAAAACCAATCTCATTTCATCAAAAGAGCATTCCCTTCACTTAAAGTTTTTGTGACAGGCGTTACTTCTTATCACATGCTAACATGCTATCAGACGTACTGCTGGAACTTGAACAATTGACAAAAGTAATGTTTGCGGTATAGTTCCAACAAAACCCTCTGTAAGTCGTCAAAAGAGCAGTCATTTAAGTCCTAGGCTGAGCTTACCTAACGCCCTGAACCATGATTTAAGAATGCGATTGACACTACATATAAATTTAATGACACCCCAAAACTTTTTTTGTTGTACCGTGCAACGAAATTTAAGAACGATCTAAAAACCACGACATTATTTGTTAGAAAGACATGATGGTTTTGCAACTCGATTTTAGCTGGTCGGTAAAAGAGTTGAGGAAAAAACGAAGTTACTCATGAGTTTCTATTTTTGGTCACAATGGATTAAAGGCTGTTCAGAACCTCTCCATCTTAAATGGACCGCATTCATTTGGTTCGCTCCCAGCGCATTTTATCGGCGTGGAGCGGTTCAGCAACGCTTTAATGGCCACATAGGTTATACAGATTCAAGGTCACAGCAAACAAATATTCCAGTTAAGACCTTTGGAAAGTGTGGTTCAACTGCTGAGTGCACAAGAAAAAGTGAATATAATTTGTTCTAGCAAATTGTTTTTTGCCGGAATTAGCCATTGCGAGAATGAAAAACTAACCAAATTTATTGAACTGTTTTCGCATTTTGGCACAGCAATGCAAACAAGTGATCTTTCTAGTCCTTATCGCTTGTTTTTTATAAACAGCTTGTGGTTAGAGATTATCACCACCAGGTACGGCATCCACAACCTCAAATGCATGGTTAAGCAGCCTAATTCTGCCTTTTTACGCTGTTATTATGTAAGATACAAGCAGCTTAACAACAAAAAAGGCGCAGTTCGGCGTGATTCGTTTGCGGCAGGAACGCAATCGCCTGTCTGCTTGTTTGGTCTCACGTTTCTCAGCTGCGCCTGCTTTTACGTTACATTTAGAGGTGAAAAAATATTATTGCTGCTGTTTGACACCGTCGCACACGTTTTGTTTTTTTAAAAAAGGTAAATGTACAACGTCTTAAAGCGCCACTGTCCCGCTCGATATTAGTAAAGCGGAGAATAACCCAAGTGTTTTTTCGGGTATTGATTGAAGGACTGAATTGATTCAAGCTATTACTTTATTGGTATCTCAATTTCGTGATATCGTGATTGCTTGTTGACGGCTAGTTACATGTGATGAAGTTTTACACGTGTTTGCAATTGATTGCGACGCGAACGTGCTGATTGGGACCGCGGTTTTGTGATTTCGCAGTAAGCACGGGTTTCGTCCAAATCGCTACAAGTGCAGATTGTGAGATGAAATGTTTCTTTACTTGTATCTAGAATTCGTTGCTTGCAGTCAATTCACCATGTGGTTCTACAGATGTAACATTGTGGTTCATTAAAGCGAAGTGAAGTAGTGATGTTGTGGTTAATGTCGCAATTACATCACGACACTCAATACACACTTAAAAAAACAGTCTCTTCCGACGAAAGAACGTCTTTTAGCAAACCCACAGAGGGAATGAAGCTAGATAAGATCTTTCGCAAAGATTATATTTTGTTTGTGTTTCAAAAAGCTGTAGCCTATACAGTTGCATAAACTTGTCAAAGGAATGCGTTTTACGTTATCTTCCGCTTGGGAGCCATACAGGCAGCTCAAACTTATATGTCCTATGTTTTACAAAAGTTTGACAATAAAATGCTTTTTGCTTGTGATTACGGGCAAAATATAGTTTACTGGCGATTAAGCGTGATTTCATTGCATGGTGAACACGCTTTTTTTCAATACACAAAAATAAAAGATTGAAGACGAGAAACGCGTAACTCGTCTAGGGTGCCTTAGGCGCATGTCGTGGAAGTAGCAACAGCCCATCACTGTTTTTTCACTAATTAAAGCTGTTCTACCTTTTGGTCAAATAAGGTCTTTGAAACGATTAGATCATCCTCCGATAAAATGACTCTGTTAACAAACAACTGCTCATGCGCTTATGCTTGTACCATAAGATGAGCTTGCCCTGCGGATACTACAACATCACGTGAGGCAAATAAATTTCTTTACAAAATGAATTAAGCTTCTGTAGGGCGCTTTTAAAATTGGGCTATTGCATTGATTCTTAGACTAGGATCCGCGGAAACTCAAGGTGTCGAAAGATATGTCACTGAGAATTAAATTAGCAATGGATTACGGGAGTACAACCTGTTTAAAACCATGAGCTAAATACCGGTACGTTTCGAGCTTGCCTGTGAGCGCAAGTCCACATGTTAAATGTTTTTTAAGTCTAAATGTGTGTTTTGTCCATATTCCAATCGGAGTTGGTCTTTGTATTCTATTTAGATCGTGAACTGGTTGTCTTGCTGGCCTGCCTGATTGGTGAACTCACCACACACGCTAAAATTAGAAACCTTTCTTTTTACTAAAATCCCTGCTAGCACGAAAACAAAACTTTCAATTGTTTTTGCTTAGAGGATAGCCATATAGATCAGATTTGTACTCGGTACTCCCCACTATGATCAAACAAATTGCAAAAGAATTATTTAAGATTACCTTGCAGTTGCAGATCCGATCTGTTGAGCTCCCACCTGTCTCCGAAAACAGGCCCGGTGTCATACAGTTCCCTCTGAGCAAAGTTGTAAACTGGGTGGCCATTTTGGTTGACAAAAGGGGACGTGTAGGTGCTACTCTTCATTGACACAAACTTGGACAATTTTATGTCCAACGATCTGGCAAATACAAGTGAAAAAAAAACCGCTTCTTAAAAATATACTGATTACATGTAAACTGCAGTTAACCCAACTATCTCCCGAAGATAAAGTCAATGCAGAGTCACGTATAACCGAAAAGTTGTAAATTTGCTTTTGTTCTATAAATGTTTTTTTATTGTCAATTTGCCTTACCTGCGCTTAAGTATTCTACATTTCCATATTGCCCATGTGATCATGCAAATGAATAGGAAGGAGGCAGGTACCACAATAGAAATGATAACGGTTGACTTGCGTATACAACCGGCCCCGTTTTGAAAGCCATCACCAAAATATCCTTCACTAAACAGAAGCGTGCAGTCATTAGCCAGTTTGCATGAATTGACTAGAACTGCTGTAGATGAAACAATGCAACGAACTCTGACACTTGTCTTTAACCAGTTTTTACTTTGGATACACCAGTACGAAAAGTTGGATTGTGCAAACGCTTACACCAACGAAACAATGAAACAGCTTTGCTGTAACCAGCCCGACTAGATTCGACCAAACCATTATGGGTAATGAAGGATGAATTGGATAATGTTACAGCTTACGATCTTTCAAAGCAAGAGTGCAGCTTTGTTTGGTGCCAACCCCAATGACTTCTTTATAAGACCAATTCCGTTTGTTGAAAATATTCGGACCTGCAGCAAGGCCTCTAGCAATCGACGTTGCTGTCATATTCGTAAAGTAGATTATCGCAAACTTTCACGGGTCAGACGTAAGCTTTTAATGATTTTTCGTAAAAGATTAAGGCTTGTGGAAATAGTGTTTCTAAAATGTTTCGGTAATGATTTTAAATTGGGGAACTGCTTGAAAGCATGAGCAACCGAAATCTTGCAGTTGTACTTTTTGAAGAACTTCGCAGGCATTTTACAAAGCGATTTACAAATAGTGCCCAATTTTTTTACATTCTACAAATCTGAGAGTCACAGTAATCTTTTGACCTCTCTTCTGTGGATTTCAAGGAGTTTATAAGCGTTGTGAGCGGTTGCGTATTACTACTAAAGACCAAACTCAAAATGTGATGTTTAATTCGAAGACAAATTACATTTGCATGTATTGTTATCAACGATCTGAAGAGCTAAAATTAAACTTGCACTTCACAAGAACATCTCTTTTCTTCCTTTTTACTGCTGTTGCCTACAGGTGCAGTCCGCACGCAATCCCTAACAGCTCGGGCATTGCGGAGGTCATGAGGACTTGTCGCTGAGAGAGTTTTCACTAATTTCGTTCCAAATAGAATTAATCTCGCTGGCATTACTTACGGACAAATGCAAGCATAACTCAAGCTTGGCGGCTTGTCATCACGGCATGTGGCGAGGGAAGTGCATTTTGATAATGTTCCATTGCCACAGGCATCAAAATTCTTGCAGCCTGTTCCATCCCAGTCTTCGTGTACACCGTTCCCCATGTACCCAGGACCGCATGTGCATTTGGCAGGTACCGGACTGTGAGAAGACGCATCCTGGCAAGCAGCAGTTCTAACGCAGTATGATGCTTCATTTGGATTCGAGGAATTTGCGCAGGCGTTTATATCTGTATAGAAACAGGAAATAATCATATGACCTCGTGGGGTGTTGTTGCGTCATAGACAAAATGCCTACAAAGTACCTAAGTATTCGCCAATCGTAAGCCTGCGTTTCTTCCAATCCTCATTATATTCTACCACGTTTAACTTCTTAGAAACCGGCTTCCTTGCTAAGAAAAGCAGCAGTTGAATCCTTAACTGGCAAACGACTGACTGTACTTTTGACTTTTCCACGCAAAATTGCAAAGACTTTAAAATTTGTAAATGTTTTATAAAATTCAATTGTCTTCAAAGACAGTTGGAATTTTTTCTCATAAAACTTAATGTAGTTGCATCGGAAAAAGGTGTGGTAGCTCATTTCAATGAAGTAGTGAAAACGAGATTGAAGGTGTTTTGGCTCATTAGGTTGAATACCGTAAATAACGAAATTTTGCTAGTTAATTTCTGGTAAATGATGACTTTTCTCTTACAGTATATGATGTTGCCATAAAATGGTCTGAAAAGAGATTTCAGTTTTTAGTGAATTTTTGAAATATACGTAGGCCCATAAATACTTTCTGTCAAAAAGGGAAAGAATTTCGCCAATGACATCACTGGCGGTAAACCATGAAGAAAACTGCAAAGAAGCATGGTAGGAGATAAAAGAACATCATAGAATGAAAAAATAACACGAAAGGAGACAAAATAAACGTCAAAAACGCAAGGAAAGACATTTTTGCTGGTTCTGAACACTTTTTTGTATTGGGTCTTCATTTTCTTTTTTTTTTAAAGAACAGTGGTACCTGTTAAAAACAATGGATTCCACGAAAGTGATGAAACCAATTGCTGTTTCAAACAACGAAAACGTGTGTGCTTCAGAGTACTTTAAATGAAATTAAATAAGACAATTTTTCGCAGCTAGCTTATAAGAAGTTTCCATCAGAGCAAAATGATTTTAAAAGGTATTTCGAATATTTACAGCCCAAGAAAGAAATTTCGTGTAAGAAACGATTTGCTACAAACGCAGTTTTCGTCCCCTTGTTTACTGAAATTCTTTCTGAGGGCAACGATCAAAGCGAATCTTGGATCTTTGAGAACAGTTCGGCAACCTGGCAATACAAACGCCTCGGGTCATGTAAGAAGTTCTCAACTCACCAGACCATTCGCTAGATGTCACTTGATGTTGGAAAGAATGTGAACCTTGAGCAACAAACCGCAAAAAATCATTTACAGACACACTAGTGCTGGACATGAAAACGCCCCGGTGTTAATGCGGAGCAGTGACAGCAGCTGTGAGAAATTTTGCGCTGAGAACAACATTATCCTGGTTCCCCTTAGTTTTGACAAGTTATATCTCATTTTGGGCAACAGCATTTTAATTTAGGCTGTGGATATATAACGCTTTTGAACGGTTTAGTTCTGGAGCCAATGCCCAATTAAGGTTAGTGGGAGCCCTGAGACAAGGCTCTAAGAATCTAAATGGAGCACCCATACAAACGTATGGTCAAATCTAGTCCATGGAAAGAAATCCTTTCTCAACAAAGAATCAGACACTTTAAGATCTTACATTTCGCCTACGATGTAGGCATCATCAGCTATTATTCAAAAAGAATCGTCAAAACTAGAGAATAATGTCGTATGTCTCGTGAGAGTGCCAACTGTCAAGGCATTAATTTACACACGAATAAGGACGTTTAAAAGACCTTCCTCGCTGCGTGGATCTGTTTTAGTTTAAGGAACAGTTACGACAAAACCGACAACGAACTTAGTTGGATATTTGCAAGAAACGATACTGAAGTAGGTTCAGCTAATACCCGAACCTTGAGTCGTGGCAGTGATATGAATTGAAACAGCTACGCACAAGCCCAATTTCCAGTGCAGACAGCCCTGTTGTGATTGCGCGCTTTTGCAATCAGACTAAGTCTCGAAGAGGTGAGACGTTCGAAAGTCAGACAGATAACACTTTCAGCCACCCACGGCTTCAAGTAGCGATAAATCACGCTATTACTGTTCGATCGCCTTACTCTTACAACATACAAGGGAGGTCTTGAACGTGCTTTCTGTTTGCGGTGCTCTTTCGCGGCGCACCATGCTTATGTGCGGTCAGCCGTGACCGTCTCACGCTACATTGTTTGAACGGACTCGACGTGCTATGAGATCTATAGACGAAGTTCAGTGGAAAATTTCGCCAAATGCAATTATGCTGTATCTGTCAGTTTTTTCTCAATATAAATTGACGCCTGAACGTTTTGTATACGAATTTTCGAGGTTCTGCGCTCTGTCCCTCATGGCCAATCAGGCCCTGTTTATAGTAGTAGGAACCAGCTAAATTTTCTATGCAAGTGAATAGTTTTAATGTCTGTTTCCTTCAGGAAAAATAATTTCTTCAAAACGTGATTTGCTGAATTCAGATTGATAAGATGGTAGGGAAAAATCATTTGATACTACACAATTCACTTGTTTTGCTGCACGCAGCAGGAACATAATTTCATGGCAATCTTACTGTATATCATGGAGTTAACTACAGAATCACAATTCTCGGACAAAAAAAGCAAACTGCAGTACACCCTCAGCACGGCAATCGGCAAACTCTTGCTTAACCCTAGTAAGTAATGATTTTGCTGAATTCAACTCAGATAACAGTAATAGGCTAAACCAGCATCAAAGAAGAGCGCCGGCTGGGACCGGTACAATTTGCAGTTGTGCTTCGTTGCTGTGGAAATGGGATGGTGACCATTTTTATCCCGCTCAACCACCGAACACTGGGCAAACGCGTTGTATCGACGGGTTGCGTCACGGGCCATGGTTGTGTATGTACAGGTTGTCTCGGTCCTAGTTCACAAACTGCACATTGAAAGACTAATCTTCATTTGAAAAAATTCATTTCACAACTTACCCCTTATTTCAAAGCTGAGTTCGCCTTTTTCTCCATGGCCGCTGCACCCCAACGGGCACACATCATTCTCGCGGTTGACATACGGTGTCACGGTAAAGGTGTACTGCGCATTGTATTTCAACTTACTAACGGTGACATTGTAATAAGTGCTTGATCTGTCTTCGCTTGCTTGTTCAGCACTCTGCACGGAACATACAGAAACGATTTTAGTAGGTTTATAGTGCTTGTGGTGGAAACAGTGCTGGCAACACCTTGAAAAAAATATTTCGTCCTTGTGAAAAATGCGTCTGACAAATCCATAGGCGTAGCCAGGGGGCCATGCCTCCCCAAATTTTTAGAATATCTAGTCATTTTGTGCTTCTTGAGGCGGTATCCCACAAACATACTGTTACTCGCCTAAAATCAAACATTTTGGCCCTCTCAATTTTTTTGCCCTCCCCCTAACGTTTTTCCTCCAAAATTTTTGGCTGGCTACGCCACTGGACAAACTCTTCGAAATTCGATTCCTGGACGTCAACTTACGTCACGACGTCAGCAACATTCTGGTTCGGTTACAATCCGGTATTCTTGCGAAGAAGCTTTTAGTGCGAAACGCATTCTATTACACAGAAAGCAAATTAGTCATCTTCCAAAAAATCATTGGCAAACCACCATTGCGGTTGCTAGGATTGCCTACTTTATGCAAGCACCTTGAAATATTTTTGTTTAATTTTCAAATAGGCTTAACTATGAGATTCATACATAACAGAGAGCTGAAGCTACCTATTCAAAAAAAAGATCTGCTTTGCATTATAGTATTTGATTCTTTGCTGAAAGGGGCTTACTTTTGATAGATATTGTCAAGTTTCAGTTTTAAGATAAGCTGCGTGTTTGCTTGTCAAAGTGTCATTTACAAATCAGCATAAAGACCTGGTACAACAAAACTATCTGGTTATCAAATTGTCCACCACGTCAGCTCCCATTAATTCCAATTACAGTATCTTACAAGACGTCAATTTAGAGCAGGGTACCCAAACTATGACCCGCAAAGACACTTTATCAATAATGAAGAAATAACACATTTACGAAAAAATTATGATTTGGTAGAATGTAGCATATCCCGAGACAATGACACTACGTAAGACGGCCTCGGGAATGTCAGCTTGTTTAGTATCACTGGGCTGCAGACTGGCCTAACCTTAGCTTATATGTTGCCACAATCTGAGATCTTTGTTTAGGTACATCACATCTGAAGCCTGATTTTCCCACAATACTAAAGTTAAAGAAGCAATTCACCATTCTTTTTAATATATATATATATAGAGAGAGAGATAGATTTATTTGGCGGTACTGAATTAATTGCCCTAGATATACTCGATAAAACAGAAAAAACGCCGGGGCACCGAAAAGACACAGAGGTTATCTAGTCAGGTGCCCCATAAATTACGTGAGATTGATGTTTCCATGGTGAAGGTTGTGTCGACCACTAGACGTGCTGTCGCAGTCC
>JGI24158J21664_10001002_pt1 | contig 29760 bp, 18 predicted proteins | sample Ectturendosymbi3_FD_21664 | JGI IMG/M metagenome (IMG submission 21664)
ATAATATATTAAATACAGCGGAAAATTTCAGGGGAAACTGTTTTTCAGGGCAAGGTGAAAAATATTTCAATTCAGCCAGTAAAGGCAATTACCGTAAAGTTTCTTGTCTGGGAGAACACAACACACAAGGAGCTTCATTACCTTGAATTAACAAGCAAGGTAACTACAGAATTTGCCTATAACGGCACCTCTAGGGGATTGTACAAAGAAGGTCATTGCTGAATTGAAGTTATAAGCAAATTGAAATGCATGTAGAAGATGCCATCGGGACCGAACACAATGTAACGTCATTGGCGAATTGACGTTACATACGAAGCCGTTATAAACGAATTCAACTATATTGAACAGATTTACAAGAGGTTTCAAACCCATTCAGACTAAACTAAAAAAGTTAGTTTCAGGGTAAACTGTGTATTTTTAGGGCAAATTGTTATTTTCAGGGAAAATTTTTACCGCTCCCCAGTAAATTATCTTCTCGTACGCCTACGCCTATAGCACATGGGCACAACTGGTTTCAAAGCATCGAAAGAACAGTACCGAAGAGATTTGAACCAGTGTTTTTAAAACCATATCAAAAACCTTTTAAATGCTTTCAGCGTGTTCGGAAGGAAGATGTCCAAGTTGATGGCGAAAAGTTCACTATCAACATATTGAGGGGACTGAAAAAGCATAAGAAAGGAAAATCGCGTCCATTAGTCTTGTTTTGCTTCGCAGTCGACAACCTCACATCATTGAAAAATCTGCCGTTCTGGCTTAGACAAACCAAAGAAAATGTCGTCCCTAGGCATTTCCCATTCTGGATCGTGGCTATGAAGGAGGATCTTCGCAAGTCATTCCCGGATCACATAGTACAAGAAAAAGACTTGCGAGCTGTTGTCAATGAGATGCATCCTAGGGGGTATTTGAAGTGCTCTGCCAGGGACGGTGAGGGGGTGGACAACTTGTTTGACTCTGCGGTACGATTTTTGAACGACGCAGAGCATGCTGGCTATAAATAACAGAAACAAAAACTAATCATGGCGGTGTGTGGTTGTTTTAAGCAGTGACAGGGTTGCTGTGCATCATGTTTGAAACACCAACGAGTTGGGTGAAAAATAAACGACTGCTTGTCAGGGTTGCCGAGTTGGAGGTAAAAGATCCGTCTCGACTCCAACTCCGACCTTTCCAAAATTTCCGACTCCTACTCCCGAATCAGACTCCGCCTTTCCAAACTTTCCGACTCCCACTCCCGTCTCCGGTCTTTCCAAAATTTCCGGCTCCATAACAAAAAGGGAATGAAATTTGGCTGTTAAAATCAATAGAAATCGTGGCGCACAGCAAGAAATCTCTGTTTCAACAAAGTTTCAAACGAAACTGTACCATTTCAACAGAATTTCCCAATTTTAGATGGTGATTAAAAAATGATCCAATTGGACATCCGGAGTCGGAGAAAAAAAATCCGACTCCGACTCCCAGTGTTGTAAGGACTCCCACTCCACCCGAAAACCTCCGACTCTTACGACTCCAACTCCGCAACCCTGCTGCTTGTCACCTGATTTCTTTCAAAACTTTCAACAAATTTTCAGGTTTGTTTCAAATCCAGTCGATTAGTGGATTTCGTAAAATTACACATTAAACATGGCCTGAGCAGGCACAAACTCAAACAGACACACTGCTGTTTTTTTTTATTTTTGTGCATAAACCCCTAGTTCGCTTTGTGTTATGTTGATAGTATCATTGAACATGCGACATTTGAATGTCACCTAACGGCGAAAAATAACATTTTTGTAGACCAACAAAAATGAAATTAGCTTTCAACAAATATTCTGCAGATTAAATTTTTACACTTGCATCATGTTGCATGTCCTTCACTGTAAATCTGTGGTGTTGAGTCAAAAACCGCTTATGTAAACTCCACTGCCTTGAGAATACCATGCTGTAAAAGTGAGCCAACAAAATCTTTTTCAAAGTAACCTCACTTATGTTTAGTGCTTCACAGCCATTGAATTAAATACTTTGGCTTTTGCTATATTTTATGTACACATTTGCTAGTTTTGCTAATCTTCGGCATTGAAGATGATTTGGAACCGCTGCTTTGGCTTGGCTCAAAACAAATTTTCGTGCTGGGATAAAATCATTACTTATAAAATGTTGCTGAGAGTGGTCGAAAATTTCTGAGAGTTGGTGGAGTCAACAACTCAAAATGCAATAGAGACTTAGATACAGCTCGTTGCAAATTTACTTATAGCTCGCTTACTGTGTGGCACTCAAAAAGACTGTTTCGCAGAAAATAATCTAAAACTGCATCAAATAAAAAAAAGTCTTGTGTGAGTAATGGCATTGAAGCGAAGCCATTGTTTCTATTACCTAAATTGAACCAGGTTCAGCGAAACACTGTAATTCACTGGTGCTCAAACTGTGCGTGGCGACGCTCTGGTGCGTTGTTTTAATTTTTCAAGGGCGTCACACAAAAGTGAAGCCGGTGCAGTTTTATTCCATGAGCTAATAAGAGCAAAGTTCAATGCGGTATATTATAACTTCTCCAAAGAACAGTTATTGTTCAAGTGCCATCATATTGACAGTAAATAGCCTATTTATAATTTCATGATTAGGTAACTGTCGCTATTGTTTCCTGATGAACGCATTGCATAAATTTTGCATCAGAAAAATGAAGCCTACAGTTAAGCACTTATAAAGTGGATAGAAACAGAAGGCTAATGCTGTAACGTAAGCGCAAGTCCGCGATTGAAAATGACAGGCCTAAAAAGACTTCTCGCAAGCATAACAACGGTCATTTGGATGTTGGGTTCACATTTGTCTTGTAGAACGGAGAGGAAAAAACTCAGTGTGTTGTTTGCAGCAAGGTATTGGCCAGCGAAACATCATACCAAATAACCTTTCATGTCATTTCGCATCATCCATCACATTCATGATTTGTGAATAAACCCAGGTCTTTTTTACCGGAAACTAAAGATCTAAAGAGGCAAGTCCCCACCAGTGCACAAGTCACGCGACTCCCAACAATGGTTTTATTAGCATCCTACCAACTTGCGCACATAATTACTAAGTCTAAAAAGTCTCACACCAAATATGATAAACTATCACAGACCCCTGCAATCAATCTTGTAAGTACAATGATATAGAAGAAGCTGCAACAGTTGAAGTTGGTAACGGTTTCTACTGATTTGCTTCAAAATAAATGTGTGATGCTGACTTCACATTCACGAAGTATATTTTTGCAACGTAAATATCTAAGCTTGAGTCGACATTTACGCAGTACTTTCTGGAGAATTTATCAATCTTTGGACGGATTGGTGATCCATTCGTCCAACCTACCCCGTCGTGTTTTATCCTAACAGGAAAATGAAGACTATATTGATGTTTATTTTTTCGGCATGAAAGTACACTCCTTAAATTTTTATGTTTTGCTTTGTTTTTCTTTCGTGTCTCATTACTTAGTTCTTGTTACTTTTATATTTTTTAATTCTTATATTTTGCTAAAAATATTCTTAACTACACCAAATTCCTTCACTTTAATTCGAGCCACTCATCTGTGCACACAGGCATGAGCTTTCAACTGCACATTTTCTTCACCATGTTCTGCGTTCACTCGTTTTTCTTTTTATGTTTATTCGATCTCCAACTATTGTTATTCAACACTTTTTAAAAAGTGATAAACAGGGTTGGTTGACTAAATGACCGCCATGGTCCTTCAATAATCACTTGTCACAGCACCCTCTTTGTCCACACTGATCAGCTGTTGTGTCACTGTGTTTTCATTTGCTCTAATGTTCGCTAATGATTGGTTTACTGCATGCGATGGCTTTTATGGTGCTTCTGCTTGTTGGCTGAGTCATATGAAGCAATAAACCATTTCCATCCTGTGATCATTCCCTGAAAAATAAAATTCAATTCCAGAAATCAGACAAATGTTTCGATTTCACTGAATGACGAACACCCAGCATAGATGAAAAAATCGCTACGAACAGTTATCCCTTTCGATGAGTCGTATCTATGCGAAGTAGACTTTACTGCCATGGGCGTTTTAAATATGAGTGGCAGTTTCACAACTTTTTCCAAGATTCGACTAACTAGTGAAAATATGCAACCTGCACACGACATTACTGTAAATCATGCACATTTCTGTTTGTTGTTTCAACAACATTTTGATTATTATACGTTTCTTGATTAAATCCTTATTGCTGGTGCATCGCAAGGCCAGCGAACTTTTCCAAAGGCGTCGCAACCAAAATAGTGTAAGAACCTCTGTTGTAATTGAAGAAAGTACATAAGTCATACAGCAGTATTCCAAGAATATGTAAACACTGCTTACATATTCCAACAAAGTGTAAACAAATGAATGGTTCATGCTCTGCTTATTTTCATGACATGGTTTTGACCACATCCATTTCACTTCAGAGTGATATAGAGTTATTAAGCCTTTCTTGAACGTGATTTGATTGCAGACAACAATGAAAGCGGAACGCAACAGCCAATTGAAATAACCCTTTTGCACTGTTCGGAAACCAGCTCCAAAAATACCTTCACTGACGTCAAGTGACACAGTTGTGGGAAGCGTTTTGAACAATTCATAATTTCGGTTTCGCAAACGCTTTGAGCGCTTTTCAATTTAACTCTGGCATATTCTTCTATTCAAATCATTACCACTTGGTGACGAAAGTGAATCCAGTATGTTTTTCAGCGTCTCTGCGCCTCAGGTAGAGAAATCAGTCTTCTGCGCAAAGCAGTGACATGTCGGCTTTCTGTTTCTATTAATTAAAGAATGCTTCAGCGCTGCTAATGAAATGAATCGCAACACACCACCCATAATCAACGCGACCGTAACAGACGCAGTTTCGAATGTGGAAATGGATCTCAGCGTCGTCTGGGCTCCGATAAAATGTCTACACAACCCTTTGTTTCCCGCTGGAGCTCAACAAAGGCACAAGATATTGTAAATAAACGAACTGTTGACCTGTGTCTCGGTAGAGGTGCTCTGGTACAGTAATTTGAAAATGAATCGCAGCTTACCTAAGATCCAGCAGCGAAGCAAAGCGCTTAACTTCCTAAATACACCGTTCGTTGATTTGTTCAGCTTTTTGCTGTCATGACATTGATAGAGCTTACTTTGCGTTGACGTCCCAGTCAAGGACAAGTTAAAGAACATACTATCGAGAAAAAGTGCAGTTTTACCTCAAGATCAACCAAGATTTGTCAAAAAGTTAAACTGTTTTTCTCGTGTGAATGAAGTATAAATGTCGCCAGGTCAAACAAGTAAGCGTCATTTTGCAAACAATGTAGGAAGAGGAAAGTGAATAACTTGCGTGGAACCCTTTTTGGAAATACCGTGGGATCCTCCCTTTCTTAAAATGTCCGTATTCGGATAAAAAAATCTGACTCCGACTCCCAGTTTTCTTCGGAATCGACTCTGACTCCACCCAAAAACGACAGACTCCTTACGACTCCGCAACTCTGCCTGTACTGTGCAGAAATCAATGAATGACCGTTGTCCTAAATCATCTCTGCAACAAGTGTGCCTGTGCAGTGTGCATATCTCTGTGTTGGAACCATGCGCGTCAGAAAGGGGGTAAGAGGGTTCAATTCCCCTCCAGAATTTTGAAATTCTTAGCAAAAAATATTGTTTTCTTAGCTTTCAGTGGGAAAAATCATATTTCACTACTTTTACCCCCCATGGAAAAATTTTGGAAAAATCCCCTAATGCCCCCCCCCCTGGAAAAAATCCCTCCGACGCCCATGGTTGCAAGAATGTGTTCATGATGCACAGTGCGTTGTTACAGCGGCCGACGAACATATCCCAACCTCGTTCCCGACGTGTGCATTCAAGCCTCCCAAAAAGCTAATTGATTCTTTACATCCAACCGTTGATGTGGTGTGATGCCCAGTTATTGTTAGATAAATCGAAATTTATTCTCGTATAGCACTGGAGTGTTATTACGAATGAAAGGTAGGTACTATGTTGGCATCTCAGATATATGCAAAAGCCAACCAAAACAGCACCCTTTCACCAAGAAACAGTGCTGACCTTAAACAAATAGAAATGTTTTGCAATAACATTTTGTTTACTACGAAATAGCATGTGGCAACGAAGCTATGTATCTTAAAACCCAAAATTCTGAAAAAAAGCCGGAAAATTTTGTTTGAAACTGTATTGCACTGCTCAGCGTGAACGTCAGCTAGAGTGCTCGGAAAATAAACTGCAGATTAGAAATTTAACCGACTGATTGCATAACAATGATCATGATGGGTCATTGTCTATTTCCATTCTATGGGTTTTGAATATTTAACTGCGTAATTTAAACTGTCAGGAAGGGAAGCGTGGCAGCAATAGTGCTGACATTTTCAGTTTTTAAATTCCGGGATGTAGTACCAGATACAAATTACGTCAAATTTTAGCCAAATTTTCGAGAATGCTCACAAAAAACAACGAAATATTAGCGGCTAAACGAATTTAGAAAACGGCTAATTTGACACAATTCGGCTGCAAAAAGCTCGTTCCCGACTCTCCACAGTACACCGAGCTGTTGTTGATGTTTTCACGACTACGCAGGAATGAAAAAAGCTGCTCAGTTATTCCACACACGTCGAAAATTCATAACTTCCTGATTCGATAACACATGTGCTGCTAGGCCTGTTGTAGTAACATGGCCGAACTTTCTGCAATGCAGCCGATCTCGAACTAAAATGTTGGGGAAAAACTGACCGAGTAGGTAAAATAATCATCGGTTGATGTATTGAGTAACTTTTAAATTAAAGGATGGAATATTGCTCCGACAGAACCCTGGATGCGCGTTTGTTGCGAAGAATATCTTCGCTTTTTAAAGATACCTTTTTCTGAATATATTGTTTTTTAAAAAGTTTCAAACTTTAAGTAATCTTTCAAAAAAATTCAGCAATCATTTCACTCAACAAACGTCTGTTAAGGTTACCATAAACTTGGTTAACATCTTAACTCCCACTCGATGTGACAAATTAAGTTAAGCCACATCAATCACGTTTGGGTTAAAAGCGTTTTTGGGAGTGCCACATGATTGTGATGACAACAAAACAAATAAAGGATTTGCCCGTGTCAACATTTACATCTTCAACACGCACTCCGGAGCAACTGCGCAGCGTCGAACATTACACTTTCCGAACCCTTTCAACGCCCACGCCGGTCACTACAGTGACCGGTACTTTTTCGGCCATAACTCGTCAGCCGCTAGAGCTAGAGAGCTGTTCAAACCCTCTACGGATTCGTGAATGCTTCTAGCTTCGCTTTCAAAAATTTTTTCAATTTTGGGTTTGGGGTTCTCTGTGGGTGACGTCACAAGTGGGGGTGTTTTCGCCTTTTTGGCCGGGTTTACCTTGCCCTGGGCGCCAACCAACGGGCAATTTTTTGGCTCATATCTTTTTTGAAACTTGGCCAAACTCCGCGTCTTTAAAGCCCTTTAATGACTTTCTAGCACATCTGGGGCCAAAATTATGGCTCAAAAACTTAACTTCCGACAAAAATGAAAAGATACACAAAAGGTATGACTTGCTCTCTCAGGGCAAATTTTGGCCAACCATAACTCGGCAGCAGATTGAGCTAGAGAGCTGTTCAAACCCTGTAAAGACTCGTGAAGTCTTGTAGTTTAGAATTAAAAAAATATATTTTAACTTTTGGGTTTGGGGTTTTTGATCAATGACGTCCTGATTGGGGTAGGTTTTGCGGTGTTTTTGTAACGTCATCGGCCGATTCATCAAGCCGATTTTGTGGCTCAAAGTTTTATTGGATTCTAGGCCAGGGTTTTTTTAAGGTGTTTTAGGGACCCGATTCGGGTCCCTAGAATCAGAGAAACTTATCAAGGGAAATATCAATGCAATTAATCTAAACTTTTTCAGGACCCTACAGGTCCATACTGGGTACCTAACATTTTCCTTACAAAAACCTGTTGTAGGCTGTTATACGAGTCTTAAGAACAATTGATCGACTTTCTAGCGTTTCTGGTTCAAAAGTTATGCCAAAAATATTTCAAATATTTCAGGAATTCCTAAGGAATTTCCGGGGTTTCCCTAATTAATTTCCAGAAGTTTGGCCATAATTTTGGAACCAGAAACGCTAGAAAGTCCGTCAAACCTTCTAAAGACTCGTATAGCCTAAAATCCAACAAAACTTTGAGCTACAAAATCAGCTCGTTTGGTCGGTTCCCAGGAAATGATGACGTCATCAGAATGTAAATCGAATATGCATAAACGTACTCCCATCATGTAAACATAAACAAAAATCTCGACATCCAAATTAAAATATTTTTTTATTGCTAACTATAAGACTTTCCCATCTTTAGAGGGTTTGAGCAGCTCTCTAGCTCAATCTGCTGACGAGTTATGGACAGTTATGGACATGGGTATGATATACCCAGGGTCAACCTATGTGGGAGTAGAATTGTGGCCAATTTTTTGTTTTTGAGCCATAATTTGGGCTCCAGATATACTAGAAAACCAATCAACGGCTTTAAAGACTCGGATGATAGCCTAGATTCCAAATAAAACTTGTGCCAAAAAAATGGTCCGTTGGATTGGCGCCCAGGGCCAGGTGAACTCGGCCAAAAAAACAAAGTCACTCCCACTTGTGACGTCACCCACAGAGAACCCCAAACTAAAAACTGAAAATTTTTTTCAATCGCAACTAGAAGACTTTCCGAATCCGAAGAGGATTTGAACAGCTCTCTAGCTCTAGCGGCTGGCGAGTTATGGCCAAAGAAGTACATGCCGCTGTAGTGACCGGCATGGGCGTTGAAGGGTTTTAATGAAAACTGTTAACTCGTGCAGAATGTTTCAGAAAATTTTATTCGGTTGTCACAGGCCAAGAGCTGTTGGTAACAAAACTTTGAAACACTGAAAAGAATATTCGTCGTTTGGCTGTATCCACTGTCGCGATCAGCTCAATTTCGCCGTTTGGTGTGGCAGCTGTTCCGGAGCTTTTAAAGGAACTGCATGACAACCTTTGATGACAGACGAGTTCTGCTCCACTAGGTTGTCAACGGTCGGTTACGCACGAATGCGCAGTAATCGGCATGTCACTCCCAGTTAGTCTCCCACTGGCAGTTCGTTTCTCTTTGCGAGCATGGGAACATGTCGCAAGAAAAGGATTTGTGAACAAAAGAAGATTTTCTTGCATTTCCTGTGAAGCGCCTGTTTCGACACCAGCACAAAAGTACGAGGCCAGTGAAACGAGATGTGTATCAAGGCCTCCTGGAGAGAGAGGCCATGTGTGGAAGCCGACCTGGTTGATTTGTTTCACTGCACCTTGTATCATCATCCACACTCCCATACCAAACATCACTTTGCTCAATCGCACACATCAGCTTCAAAATTTACAGCAGATCATGCTCAAATTGCGTGCTGCATGGTGTCTGATGATGAATTCAATGAATTCGTCTTTTGTGCTTCAGTCTACGGTTCTTAGAATGGTATATTGAGAACCTCCAACATCTACGGGGGAAGTCATATGTCAAGTCGTCGCACCTGGATTTGAATTGAACCTTGTGACCTTTGCGTTGGTAAGCAATTTTACTGAAGAGAAAAATTGATCGTTTTCGTACTTTATCAAACAGCTTTGCCTGTTTGTAAAACGTTTGATTTATTCTTTGTCAACGCAGATGAAACCGTTTGACAATCTCTTTGCTATAGACCAGTCCGTCGTCATGACAACAAGATAATAGCCCATAGGATTCGTGGTTCGCCAAAAAACGCTGGTGCCGTTGTTTTCAGATCACAATCACCAGTCTCGTTCGCACGCTACTGGGTCCTGTCGAACAAAATGTTGCAAAACGTGGTAGAAACCATCAAACAGTGGCATTAACTCTCTGAAACCAAATATTTTAGTCAGAGGCCAACAAACAAAATCAATACTTCGCTGCACGGACTCTATTTACAAAAGGCTCTGTGGTGACCGTCCACTGCGCAGCACTTTCATATACATCAGTGACTTTATGCTAACTAACAGCGTTACGAATGTCTAAACACCCTGGACAAAGCCAGGATTGCCTCTCCCCCCAAAAAATTGCGACATTCGACAGCAGGCCACGATAATTCGAGTCTTTCCAGTTGCAGACGGAAACACGAATTTCTCATCAAATTATACTTGCAACTTTATATTTCAATTCCATATTTATTTCAAAGTGGAAAGACCACTGTGTTGTAACACGCTAGCAAAAGAAAACGAAATACGTTTGTGCAAATTGCAACGTTTGAAAACTAAATCTTGCAAGAAGATTGAGACCAAAAACTCACTTGATGTTATGAGAACATAAAAAGTGTTATATTAAAGCAACAGTTTCTGGATTGGTCCCAGAACTCATAGAGATACAGTTGGGGAAAGTTGCCTTTCCGAACATTATGCAAATACTGCATGAGTAGTTGGATAAATTAGACATTTGTTGGATAAAGGTTCATAAAATGTCTTGTCCATCATCAGGAGTTTTTATAAAGTTTAAAATTCTTTTTGAGTTGCATGACTTATTTGTACTGAAATACGGTCAGACACATATGCCAGTGCCACTGGTTACCAACAAAAATTGTTGCGATGCTGTCAGCAAAAACCTTGAAATTGACAAAGCTACATTTTGTGAACTTCCGTAAATTTGGGGTTAATTACGTCTGCGCTAAAACTAAATACTACGAACCCGACACTGCAGTTGACAAAAGCTACTTTAAAAAAATGCTTATCATACTTTATTCATGTAAACAAAAATATATTGCAAGATTTCTGCACAACAAAAACTTTTTTTGACAAAATATGTTTTGAATTAGGGAAATTTTGAATTTCGGAAAAATAGTGTTTTTGCAATGATAACGCGCATATTGCACAAGTAACTTGTGCCTTGATGCACCAATGTGCCTGACGAGGTTTTGTATTCTAGCTGCAAAACCCAATAAAAGCTCCATTCACGAGAAGTATCAAACCCGATGTACCACGATTGAGATCTACTTGAAAGTGGTTTACGTTTGGTTTTTCATTCATACTGTATAATGTCAGCAAAACTATATCAGTCATCTGTTGTGAGAAATTACAAAGCAAGTAATCACCAGGCCCGTAACCAGGTTGGGACACCTAGGGAGGCGAAGAGTTTTCAGAGAGAAGCCCAAATTTTTTAAAATGTGTCCCGTAGTTTTAAATTGTGTTCAATGCAAAGCGAAGCCGAGAAGCTTATAAAATTATTTATGCAGCATGATATCAAAACTCAAAAATACTTTAGTAGAAACAGAACCAAGTCTGATAAAATCTTCTTCAACCTAAAAATGGTTTACTGAGAGTTTTGCCCATTATTTAAAAATTATCTTCCCCATTTGTGGTTATTTTGCATTTATATTGGGTTTGGCTTTCACTTTTTCAAAATAGTGTAAGTCTCACTTTGGGACCGCTGGAATAAACACGTGCAGTAAATTTCTTTGTTACGTTTAAAGACTTTCAACAGCAAAAGTCTTTGCTTGTTTGCCAGCCTGGCCAACGTTCTGACACAGCTACGTGGGTCAACTCACATTGTTGGCAGGAGGATAGAGGTACTCGTTTCCTAACACGCTTTTCTCTCCTCTGTGCTGTAGTGGGACATACTTGTTGAATGTCGTTATTGATCCAGTTGCATCCAAATGAACATTGCCGTACTGAGTTACAGGCACTGGACTGTTTGAAATCTGCAGAATTGGATCACCATTTTTTACATTCATAACACTTTGTTATCGAGAAAAAACGCTTTTTGCAGTTTAGAAATTAGTTCGTGCTGTCAAAATACGTTTTAATAGCTGGTGTTTTGTCGAAATCAAAGAGGGATAGAATGGAAGTAAAAGGCTTTGTTTCCGGATACATTGTCAGTATCCTAGGGAGGCAAAAGGAAGCTTGTACTGATATTATTGATATTGACGCTGTAGAAGACTGGAAGAGAAATGAGGCTAGGGGGGAGACCCAACAGCATTTGAGTTTTAGGAGGAAGAATAAGGATCGAATAGGAGACCTAGTCATTTTTCACTTCGAGAGCTGTAACCGATTGAATTTCCCTTCCACACACCTTCCTCATGGCTGCGCTTTTTACTGTGCTGAAGTTCAGCTCTGCCCACTGGGAAAAATGCGAAGATCAATTTCCAGCCACCGGCTCCATGTTTTCAACCGAACAAGGTAAATAACGTTTAGTGGTGTCTGGTAAAAACGCCTAGATTTATAATAATACTTCATCTCAAATACCACTTCAACCAACAGCATTTTCCTTAGCCTAGGGATCCCTGTACATTCTTAATGTTTCGTAATTTTTGTAGAAAATCCAAACAGCTTCGCTAGAAAATTTGGATTATACGTTCAGGCAACGAACAAATTTGTGGCTTACAAACTTATTAAATGCAATTAAGCTCGCATAAAAATTGTTTGTTAAGCGAAAATCTACTTGTTGAAACGCAGTAATTTGGTTCCAGTTAAAACACAGATTTTTGACCCATGTGACTTACACGTTGTCTACGGATGCAGTTTCATCACAACTGCTTTTAATTTTGATTTATTAGATTTTTGACTTGATCAAAAATTTGAGAATGACAACTTTAGGGGTGCCATCATATGGCGAAGCCTGGACACAACAGGAAGCTGGAATTAGGTGTTATCTTGACACGTACGTGATGTTGAAAACGCTTTGCAAGCTGCGAAATAGGGCAGTCTTTAAAAGTTAAGCGCGTCAAGTTGTTTTGAAAAGTAGAAATACAGTAAACTTCAAATTGAAACGTTACCTGAAGTGACATAAAAAAGCTGACATTGTCAATTACAATGGAAAAAGAGTAGTTCAATGCTTAATAAAAGGCCGCATGTTGGTTTTATGAATATTAAAACGATTTTCACTTCTTTCGCTTTTTCACATCAAAGAACAAAAGAACTGAAAACAACATGATTTGAAAATACCAAAAAAGCAAATAACATAAAAATCTGTTAATCTCAAAAAAGCTGTTTGAATAAACGGCAACTCAGAAGCAATGAATAATACATTTCCTGGTGAAAAAGGCCCCGACAATCATGTTCCAATTACAAATCTTTTCTACCTCAGTCGATCGAGAAAACTGGTAAAATACTAAAACCAACCTCATTTTCGCCGTTCCCTCCGTAACCCCCGGCAATCAACGCACATGCTCTCACTCCACTGCCAAGTCTTGTTGACATGGTGATACCTTGGTGTGTGCTGGAAGCTGCTGCCACGCTGGAAGAAAAATTTTCGGCGAATTCTCTGCGATAATCTGGAAACAGGAAACAGAATTATGCAAAATAACAGCGACCACCTTCGCTGTAGCAAATTGGTAAGCACTGCGAAGATCAATAAAAATGATAGATTTCATTAGAATCCTTACACGTGGCCTATTTGAGCATGCAGATATCTTAGTGTAATGGTATAAACATCCATTTGCTATACAGCAAGTTGCAACGTGATGGTCAAACAACTATTTGTATTGCATGTGATTGATGCTTAAAGCTCCAAAGCAGAAACGATGGCTCACTTGCATTGCATCTGCTGCAAAGACCCGTGTCGCAACGCACTGAAATATCATTTCTCAGTTCAAACCTCTTTTGGTGCTCACTCATTTTTAACTTACTTGCTTGGATGTATCTTTCATGAAGCATTTGTTTAAACTGCAATTATACGGTTGCGCTGCAGCTCTTCTTAAAATTGCTGTTACAAAATGAAGGTTGAAAAACCTACGTGTTATCACCAATTCAAAAATGTTGAAATATTTTTGCTGTACAACTTCGCTTGACGAACTAAAATTGCTGTTTATTTGAAAAAAATGTTGAAGTGCTGTGCAGACATTTCAACGTTTCAGAAGAAAATGTGGGTTTCGCATTTATTTCTTAAAATTCCAGGAGAAATTCCTACAGATTCTGTCTATGAGGCTTAGAGCGAGCTGTCACCACGTTGCAAGCCGCATTTCAACATTTTTTAAGGGCAAGCAAGTCGCCGCACCTCCGCGCGTTGGCCACCGGTCTCGGCCGTCGCTACTGTTCAGGGGGTAGAAGCCTTCGCCGGCAAAAGCGAACGCGTTGTTCGGCGCAGACGAGTAGAACTGGTCGGAAAAAGGGATCGACGACCCGGCTGGCGGAGTGGAGAATGTCCAGGAGGCGGCCGCGCTCGACGCAGTCGCGGCTTTTCGCTTTTTCCATTTTGCTCGTCTGTTCTGGAACCACACCTGAATGAAACGCAGGAAGGCGTGAAGTCATGAAATAAATTCATCCGATGTTGCTCCGGTTTTTCTGGTGCACAGTCCAGACAGCCGCGCAAGGCTTGCAAGCTTGACGAGGTTGTCTAGAGTTTTCTTTCGACTGTAAAAATACATAATTTCGTTTTCGAACGGGTAACGCTGCTTTCGTGTCAATTTGTTCAGCCATTTTGACGCAAACGCAGAATGGAAAATGCAGCAGATATTCATCACACTTGAGTCAATATTTCGTCCAAAGCTAACGCAGTTTGCCGCTATAAGAAAAAATCTGAAAAATACTCATATAAGTCATTGATTTTTTCTTTTAAAAACCACCCATAATACAATTTTCAAAGTTTCGCTTGAAACGCGTAGTTTTTCAAAAAAACACCAGGCAACGTTATTTTCTTTCTTACAACTTTACTAAAAGCTATGGTGAAATGTTTGAACTTTTCAACCTTAAAATATCATAATTTGCAAGCGAAACTTGCGCTTCTGAAGCATGCATTTATTGCAAGATGAACAAGTTGTCTTGCTCACTGGACACTGTCGCCTCTTCGTCGTTAGAAAATAAACGAACACATGATTATTACAGTGAATTTTCCAGGCAATTTCGCAAAAAGCAACTTGGTTTTGAAAATTCTCCTGAAACTTCTTTGAATTTAAAGTTACACGTAAAAGTGTGTTAAATATTGACAATCTTGCAAAATCCAGATTTCCCTTAGAAAGCAAAAATAAATCTTTCACGATATGTGCAGTCAAACTTCTGAAGAAGTTGTGCTGTTCTCCTTTGGGCGGCTGTTTGATGTTCGCCTGGCCTCGGTTGCGAGCAGCAACATGCCCTCACTGCATTTCCCGCGGGGAGCGAAGGAACCCACGATCGTCTAATCGATGCAAAGGCGGGAGCTAATGGTCAAATCTCGTCGCGTTTTTATCCGACATATTCCGGTTGTCACTGTCGAAAACCGGCTCCCTTATAAATGCGTGCCCAACTTCATCAAAAACGTATTTGTTTTCTGCACAAGCGCGTTTGTTTTCGTCACAAGCGGGTTTGTTTTCGTCATGCTTGCACTGTTGACATATGCGACAAGGCGAAGCGCCCGGCAACCCAGCGTCGTGAAAGGGAACGACAAATATTCGGTAGGAACTTTGATTAATAATTAATTTACTGTCTTTTTCAGGGAAGAAAAAGTTATATGAAAAGGTTCTGAAATTCTTGGACGATTTTTGTTTTGTCCTGTCACTAGTATTGTATAATGTGTCCATACTACGCTACAAGAAAGTCGCATATAACTCCCAAGTCTTTAATTGACATATATTTCTCTTCGAAAAACGTTCCGAGGTTTTGACGTGTAATTCGAAAGGTCCTAACCTACCGGTTGAAGTTCCCAAATTTTTTGTAGATTGTTGAAGAAAATTTCGGATAAATTTATTGGCGAAAACTTTTGTCAGATTACATTCCTTCAAAAATAAACAGTTTCTCCAGAAAAGGTAAATATCACAAATGATGCATTGTCTAAAATGGTTTGTAATTGCATATAGGCCGTTTATTTTCCGTCAAAATCCCGCACACTTGAACGCTGTATTTCCTCACGCGAACTCGTTTCAAAAAGGGTGTTTGAACAAAGTGCAATACGACAGGCCACCAAAAGTTTTCTTGGCACTGCTGGCGTTTTACCAAAGCTTGATCCATCTTATTTCAAAATTAATCGATTCATTGGCTATGATGTGCTACTGTAAGGCAAAACCAGGGAAGAAGCAAAAAGTCAAATAAAAAAAGAGTTTTCAAATCAGCTTAAAATTTTCTGTCAAACAATAGTACTTTTAGGAAAGTTCAATCACTGAACCTGCGCCCTGTATAACTGTTGCTGGAAAGACAGGTTTTTTATTCGATATCGTTTTGCCTCAAACTTGTTTACCATTACACATAAATTATAATATATGGAATAGGACTCAAGAAGCTGTGACCGAAATAGCACCAGTTTTTGAAACAAAGATAAAATTTTACGTTTGAAATTCTCTAAATATTTTTGAAGAAAGAGAAGAACAAGTCAAACAATTACTGAGCTTGAGTTAGTTTTAGAACAAACCAACCCTTCGGTTTATTTTCTAAACGTGTTTGTTACGATTTTGGAGGGCATTTTGGTGCGATCCCATACAAACAATAATGACTTATAGTTAGCTGAATCGCTAAACATGTTAAATACCCCGTTTGAATTTATATACAAAACTACAAAGTATCTTTCTTTCAAGGGTCTGAACGTTTGAGCCCGTGTTGACAATTTAATCATTACAACTTCAAGCCTGTGCCAGCAATTCATTGCGAACTTACAATATTTGAAATTGATACCCACTCAAGGTTGTGATTGCAATATGCTCATAGAATTTTTACCGATATTTTGAGAACCCGACCCAGAGTTGGTTTGCTAGAAGATGATAGAATGATAAACATTTTGCTTGCACGTAACCTAGCGTAAAGGTATGCAGTCAAACGCACTACCGGAAAGATTAGGATTAATCCACTAAAAACATAATGTGGACTATTAATCTATATGGGTGTCATAAAAACATTGAAATGACCGAACCCTTTCATTGCAAAGAGTTAGGACACAAAATTTGCTTGGAACTCAGCGCGCACTTGGATAGTAACTCCAGGAGCGTCATCAAGTGGAATGTGTTTACCACCCGTGGGGCGTGTTTTCATCAAATGAGGTGTGTTTTCCCATCAGCGATTTTTGATTTGTGCCCGCTTTCTAGTAGGCTTGCGTATTTGGAAACGCTAGCGAACGTGTTCCCAGTGGTGAAATGTGGCAAGCTTGTGTGATGTTTTGCTACTGTTGCAACAAACTTTCGAATACTGACCGACATAAAAAAGTGGTCACTTTTCACTTGTGTTAAAATTCAGTCGAACCCCTTGTGAACGTACCTGAACACGTGACTCGGTCAGGCCAATCCGAAGCGCCAACTCTTCTCTCATGAAAATGTCCGGATAATGAGTGCTCGAGAAACTTCGTTCCAGTTCGCTTAGCTGCGACGGGGCGAACCTTGTACGGTGACGCTTGGCTTTCGTCGTCGATGCCGCCGGAGCGTTCGTCTCGCTCGAGTTTTTATCTTCTTTCTTTTTCGGATTTTTTTCGGCTGTTTTCGGAGTGGATCGGAAAGTCTCGCAAGCGTCCGATCGATTATGGTAGGAGCCAGATGATGTAGTGGAAGGGTTTTCAGTGATGGCTTGGATTTTTTGTTTTGCTTGTCTGTCCTCATTCTTAGGCAACAATTTCTTTTCACAGCTTTTACGTAACCCACAGCTAACTTCAAAGCTTACACCAAACACCTCTGAAACATCGGATGCCTTCTCCTGATTCCTTGAAAGCCACTGGCAAGTTTTTGGCTGACGATCATCCGATGCATCATACAGAATATCATCCTTTGTTTCTTGATGCTGAAACTGCATCCCGCATTCTTTAAAATCGCTGCCTGTATTTCTTTTAACGTAACGACACGAACTGAATGTCTTCTCAACCAAACACTGCGACGATGGAGAAAAGGCATTGTCCACAGAGTACAAGTTCTTCTCAAGATAGGTCGTCCCGCCGTCTAAAGGATTTTCCTGACTGGGAGTCTGTTTGAGGGAGTTGCTAAAAGTCATGCTAGGTGCTTGGCGGTAAGTAGAACAATGACGATCTCCAGAAAACTGTGTGTCTAACCAATCGCCGTGACTGCCGAAACTAGTTCGAGAACAGGGTCTAACACCATCGGGTGTCAGTTCATTCGCCAACAATGTATCCAAATGTGACGTAGGTTGCGGCATATGCGGTTTCAACGAGTTCATTATTTCACATATGAACACAAAATCAGCTCAGAAAGCGTATCATTGGGATTCTTGTGAAAGATATCGCCACAGCGACCTGTCTAACTCAACACTAGGAAACAAGAATAATTTCTGAATAAATTTATACAAGCCGTGCCAAACCAGCTTTTTGAACTTGGCGATATTGCGAATAACCTAATCATACATAATAAGTTCTTTTCACAAAATAAATTTTTGGCACCAAAATATTTCCTACGTCTTACGTCAGCGCATACAAAATTAGTGCTGCTTTTAGTCCATTCGCAAAAGAGCGATACTGCTAAAAAATGTCCGACTGCAGCTGCTTGTTGGTTAAAAGATATGTTGCTTGCGTTAAAAGTAAATTAAAGTCATTCAGTTTTCTTCAACAGTACAGTCCCGTTATTGTAATAGATAACAATGCATAAAAACGGAATATCAGGAGCTTTAGGTCTTTTAAGTTTATTTTAGGAAAGACTCAAACACCGCAAGCAAGATAGAAATCTGTCGTCAAAAGGTGTCGGACATTTCCATAACAGCCAAATACTGTACCTTTGAAACTTGCAGATAAATCGAGGCACCTCAAGATATTAAATGAGCCAAATATTCTTTTTATCAATTTTTGGTATTTTCACATTTTTCGCGGAAATAACTGAACTTGTCAGGCGTAGGGCATTACTCCGCAATAATCAGCAGTTACGCAGCAACGTTGGACTAGAAATTTTCGAATCAAGTGTTTTTCAATGAATTAGAAAAGTTTTCTGGGGTTGCAATAATGACATTTGGTCGTGTGCTGTAAGTTTTTAATTTCTGCAATGACAAGGTGGGTGCTGTTTGAAAATCAACTGTAGTTTTTCAATCATCCTACAGACGCAAAGTGAAGAGGGCAGACTTGTTGAATAAACGTTTAGAAGCTGAAATTTGCAAACAGGTCTCGAGAAGAAAAAGTGGTCAATGCGAAAAAACAAGCCAAAAATTAAAAAACTCAGTGCTTTACTCCGATACACCGAACCTTTGCTTTGCACCTTTTGAACAGATGATGGATGTATCGACACGAACAAGATTTTGTATCGTGCATCTTCCTCAAGCGAACGCAATTAATAAAAACTGGTTATACTACCTGTATAACCCCAAAAATTGCCAATGTGCAATTAACAGTTTCTCAATACCGACAGCATGAGCATCATGCAACAACAATGGAATCTCCAGTTATTCATGTGCCACGGCCACCCCTCCACTTCAGAGTGCCTCGGCTGCTTCGCAAAACAATGCTTCATTTTAATGCGCGTTCAACTTGCTCTCCTTGCAAACAAAACATTAATCGGCTCTATTTTAATCTCAGATTCAGCTGTCGCGCGCTTGCTTGCATTACGGATAAATTGCCTCCAAATTATATCAAATTGACGAGTCTACCCGCTGCTAATGAAGCCTGGCCTCTGTCGCGAAGAGCAAATGAGCGCTTTCCTGCCGCCACCGCGCGTGCCAGATCTGGAATATTTACAGCGGCGCGGTCTCGCGTACAGGTCATGCAGACCACGCAAAGAAAGCTGCTTGCAAATGCATTTGTCCGTGGTTCTCACAATCCGCGCGCGAAACGCGAGTTCAGCAACTAGCAAAGAAAGAAGCGTGGATAGGTACGAAGCCTGTCGCGCCCCAGATAGACAGCGTGGCTTTCATCTTCCTTGGTCCGCGCTTTGATTTCCTCGCGAAAACCAAACGACGGTGGCGACCATCAGGATTCTCGGCGTTGGATTAATTATCTCCGATTGTTAAAGAAGGCCAAGCAGCGTTCCAGTGCAGCTGCGGACGCTTTCCTCATAAGCTTACCCTGTTTTGCAGGTTTCGTAGGAACGGCAGTTGTCCTGTTAGTTGTTAGCTTGTTGCGCATCGATCTGTAGCTTTAAAGACAACGAAGTTTTCCTAACAAAACGTCCCTACAAATTGCCGATTGTGCAGTTCGTTCTTCAGCAAAGGGTTCGCAGAAGATAAGCAGCGTTTTGGCAAATCCGTTTAAAAGTTGCTAAAGTGTTAACTTTGAGCAAGGCACCGGTACGTCATCGCTTAATAATTAGAAAGCCATTAAATGCTTATCAAAACCCAATAAACGTTCGGAAAACAAGCAAAATGTTAGCAATATTTACAAAGATAAGTTTTTGCTCTTCCGTAGTTCACGCTTCAACGACAGCGAAACTATGGTCAAAATCAATGCAGCAGGAAATGTTACGGTGTTTCTGATCTAGTTAATATTAACTTCTTCCCACTTCAAGGATGTGCGTAATGACGATTTCCGGTAATATGCTTCTGTATCTCATGAGCTATTCGTGCTGCCCTAGTCTTGATAAATGACACAAACCCGTACGAAATTGAAAAAATCACAACAGAAAAGGATTTTTTTCGAAAAGGAGTGTTTAAGTTTTGACACTAAAATGCCTGCTCAATTTAAAACAAAATCCACATCAAAAAAGTAAAAAAGACTGCAAACTAATAAGAATTGAAAGCCCAAGATAAATGAAGTTATTGCATCTGTAAAGCACATCGTATCTCACTTTAGAAAAAAAAGTTGTTTTTGTTTATAACCGGCATTCAACTGCGTGGAAAGGTTGTTTGTTTATTTCACCAAAGTTGTTAAAATCATTGTTTGCCCAAAACCGGAGGTATCCATCCGTTACAGGACAATTAGTTTGAATTTCTTCTTCGAACTTCACGAGTTCAAGGTTAAACCCATTGTTTGTTAATAGACAGCTGGACGATATCGCAGCACTCGGTATTCATTTGCTGGTTCACAGCAATGAACGTTTAACATCTACCGCGCAGATGAACCAAACACCAGGACATAGTCCTCGGCTACGCGACTACGACGCTCTACTTTTGCCAAGCGTGATCAGGTCTGTTACGTTTGCGCAACAGCGGGCAGGGCATACAACCGATTTCACGCCGACCAGATCCGAATACGCGTTTGCTTTCGTTCCGGCGGTAACCGGCAAAGATTTACTGCGTTGTGGAATACGTTAAAATGGGATTGAAAGAAAAAAAACGCGAAACTAATTTTTTCAAACGTGCTTGTTGGTGATCATCACCAATCGGCAAGATAATCTTTTTCTTTGTTTTTCTTCACGCAACTCTGCTGCTCACTTGAAATTCGTTAATTTTGGTTGATTATTTTTCATCGCTGCATTTCCTAAATATTTTCCACTGCCATTAGCAGCACATCCATTACGCGTTGCGTTGTGAGTTCATTTAAATCATGCCATGTTCGGTTGCCACTCAAGACGCTGAACGTCTTTGAAAGTTTTGCCATACTCTTATTTCAGCAGGCATGAAAAAAAGTGCAGAATTGAGCAACGACGGCGCAACGTTCCTTTCAGCTCCGAAAAACGTTACTTTCGACCAGGTCTTGCCTGAGCTGAGCAAGAGATTTTCCGACGTTTTTTGGCATGAGCTTTGTAAGGATGGTAGAAACACTTCAAGGACTCATGGGTAGTCTTTATTATCCTCAAGGTGTTACCAGTCCACTCAAACATTTTTGAGAAAACTTTCCAGCAACGATCTTTCACCTTCAACCCTCCCTCCCCAGAACGTTTTGCTTGAAAATCCTTCACGGCGCACCTGCCGTCGTGCGCGTCGCCTCGCTTTGTTTTAGGCATAATCATGTGTAAATCAGGTAATCAATGCGGCTTTCCAAATCGGAAAAACGGATGGGTTATCTGGCCTCCACAGTAACTAATTTCGGTCTCCAGAGACGATAATCGTAACTCAAGTTTCCTTCGTTTCATTACAGCAAAATTGAGTGATATGCTGCGGCCATAAATCGACGACAGCACGGAACCTTTTTCGGACTTCGGAGACCCGCTAATAGGATCGAGGACGTCGGGGCAGCAGGTGGTTCTAAGACAGCACCATTTTTTAAAATCAAAATCAATAATATTTTTTTCACTAGAACTGGTGTCCGAAAACTTCTTCGCTCAGCTTTTTGTTTGCTGCGGGTTGTTTTCAACACCACGTCTGTTTATCAAACAACAAAGAGAAAATATCTCAGAATGTTAATGACCGCCTCCCAAGCAATGTTCGCAGAAACTGACGTTGATTCTTTGTGCAAAGACTTGTTTTCTGGTGAAGCAACACAGAAAATCCTGGACTTCTAATACAGACGGAGAATTGTCCACACCACCGGAAGGCGATACAGTGAGATGGCTCAGTTGTGAAGGTTATTATGGAAGTCTGGAGTTGCCGGCACATTTTGTAATTCCCCCGCAATCCTCCTTGAAAGGTAACCACAACGCAGGATGTTGAGTAGAGGCTTCATTTCCGGAAATGTGCTGTTTTCTTTTTCAATGTCGAAAGAAAAATAAGAAAATGGCGGTCAAAACTTTCCACTTGGCAAGGTGCATTTAATCAGGATGCAGAGAGAGAGGTGCTGTTGAGTCCATGCAATATTATTTGAGAAGGCAAATATTTTTCATTCTTGTACGATTCCAAACAAATTGTGTCTTGTTTTAAGCACCCTGACAACGGTTGTTCACCGCGTAAACGCAATTGTTTACTTTAGAGATTACAATTGTTTATTTTAGAACTCCTGAGTACTTGAAAAGAATTGCCTTCACAAATAGTCTTGTTGGGACTGAACCATAGATGAAACGTTGATAACAACGCTCTTGTAGTGTTATATCAGAAGTACCTCAAACAACAATAAAAAACATTGCACGGGTATGAGCCTTTCAAACAATATCAACGGCAAGTATGAGTGTAACCTCAAGACTGACCCATGACCCATTCACTGTGCCTGCGACTGGTTCAAGACCTCACGTGCTTTGTCTTCAAACATAGTTGATGCGCCGGGAGGAATCGGTTAACTGTGCTCCGGCGCTAAGTATCCACGATTCACATGAAGGCTACAGCTAGAAGAGTGAGGTCCAGCTACAGGTAAACGTGCCTCATGCGGCCCGCAACAGCGTTTTCGGTGGCCCGCGAAAGCATTCAGGAAAAATGCTCGAATCTGAAATTTGTTGAAAAGCGTGTGGGATTACATTTGTCACACTGAATTGCTTGCGCTGGATAACGTGCTTTTGCACAAGAATGATGAATAATATCTTTTTTGTGTACCACTTTGTTTTATTTATTTATTGTACGATAAAATTAGAAGGTACGGCCCTCCGCTAACCACCCGCTGGGGCACCTCTCTGGATAACCACTGTGTCTTTTCGGTGCCCCCAGCTTTCGTTGTCTTGAAGCGTACGTCTGGCGCAATAAACTCAGTATCGCCAAATAAATCTGTCTATCTATCCGCTGAACGCGGCCTACGCAACGTGGCATTCGAGCCAAATTAATTCCAATCCCCGCACTAGGCAATTTTAGTTAGAACAACCACAACATATTCCAGTAAAAATGCACAATACTAACGGTGTTGCAGACTGTAGAGAACTTCTTGAAATTAATCAGGAAAGACAGTTATCCCAACTGAAATGTTTTGCACTAAAAATGCACTCGACGTTTGGAAACACAAATGTGTGTGAGAGTACATTTTCTACGATGAAGCAAGTCACATCTATAAACAGAAATCGAATGGCAGACGAAACACTGGACGATAGTCTCAAGCTTGCACCACTAACACTGGTATTGATAACCGAACGATAGTGTCACAGAAGTATCGACCACAGGAATCCCACTGATAGAGATTTGTAATAAATTTCGATTTGCTATTGTGTAGTAGTTTCAATGACGCACTTCCTTATCTTCCTTTTCTTAGTTTCAAACGTTGTGAACCTGTTGTTGTACGCATAATTTTATTGGAAGTAGCCGGCGAGTTGTCACGTTTTTGGAAAGTGGCCCGTAGTTCAAAAATAATTGGACCACGCTGAGCTAAGAGGTCACAAGCCAATCCAGCATTTTCTTTTTAAATTCATTTCAGGCGTACTGCCATAAACCCAGTGATGCTGTCTTGAGAAACGTCGTGTCCCCCGCCTTGCTGAACTGGGCGGCGCTTTCTTACTTTTTTAGGCAGCACCTAAAAATTAGAGCTGTTTCGTCGTTTTGTGAAATACTCAATAAAAGCGCTCAACTAACTCCCCTGCAGTAATGTCTTTTTTCCACAGTTCATCCAAAATGTTTTAAGTATGATGCATTCCTGCTAATACCAAGCACTGTTTCAAGAAGATGCTGAAGTGAAACTTTTAATGAGATTACACAGCTAACACGATTTCCAAAACGATGTAAACCAGTAAAAAATTTAAAATATTTGAAAAGTACTGATTGTATAGTATGCTGAAAGTTCAACATCACAGCAACTTTCTAATAAAGTACTAGACAGTTATAAGTTATGGGCCGGACTCAAAAAAATTTCAAACAAAATTAAATAGGACATTCGTCAAAGTTCTTTTAAAAATGATATTTTTACTAATGGCTTTTGTTAATGATAGTCTTTGTCTATGTAATTATCATGCATAAGACAACTACGGAAAGAAATTTGACATAAACCTGATACAGTTAACATTTGGATGAACAAAAAAATACTTGTATTTTAAGTAGTACCGAATAATATCACTTCTTGCTAAGAAACCCTTTTCTTTAAATATAGTTTGAAAAATTTTGTGACATGTGTTTAAATCAGATAAAGTCAAAGCATCACGAAGTTGCCAGTGCCAATTACCCATCTTTTTTTATTGGAAAACATAATTCGTTTACTGAAAAGAAACAACTTGCAGAACATAAAATCACAACCTTGACTCACACATTGTGAAACTAACGGTCTTGAAGAGTTCCATACACTTGATTCAGTTTATTCGAATCGCGTTAATACATTGCAAAAGTAACTGGATACGAACCAAAAGTAAAATACGAACCGGCAAACACCAGTGATGGCAAGTCGAATTTAGAAATGCAACACACACAAGAAAACAAGAGAAAAAGCACATAACAACTTGTTTGAGGATTTTCAGCATTGGTGGCGGTTTTAGATAAGAATGTAATTCTTAAAAACTTACATCTTCATCACCGAACGTTATTTAGTATTAAATTCAAGCATGACCAAATTATGGCCCAAGACCACATGTTTGTCCAAGTTACTGTGTAAGAAAAAAGCCCATTCATTTCTCTTCATATTATTTGCATAAACTCACACAAATAAACAAACCATCTGCCCCCGACCCGACCCTCTGTCGCGATTAATCAAAAGCCAACCGTAAGCTAAATTTCACTCCACCCTAATCCACATCATTCTATGAGGTGTGAGTAATGAATTTCATGCGAAATCAAAACAGAATTGTATGAATTTTCCCTTTGTAATTCTTACTTCGTGAATGCTCCTGTTCACTCTTTCCAGTTTCAACTGCACTTATTTATCTCCGCATGCATCAGACCAATGTTTTTGGCTCAAGCTTTGCCATGCATTCGCTTCACAAACGTTGGCGTAATCTGTGCGGCTATGTAAGATTTTCAAGTTGTTGTTGTGTTGCTACTGGTTAATTCCTTTGCAGTAGAAACGTGATTGGCATGAAAAATATATTAAAATTAACTAATGAAGTGACTGCGACTCTCGTCCATATAATTTTACAAAACAATTTTAACTTGACTCAGTGCCAAGATTTTTGAGATATAATTGATTCAGTTTTAAAGGCAAAAAATGTACTAAGCTCATGTTTAACATTTTGAGCTGGAAGAGACATGTTTACTCTTTTTTGAGACAAGTTCATGCACTGAACGTATTTGTTCCTAATTCGATAATTTCCAAACAGTGCTGCGTGTGTGTTTCAGTAGCAATGTTTGCGAGAGGCTTTTCATGTATTTTTGTTTGTTTGTACTGGTACCAGGTCTCAGGCAACACATTTCGTTGTTAAAATCGCAATCGGGTGAGATCACACTGGGGACTTTACCCACTGGTGTTTTACTCCAGTGTGGTCTTTCACCGGCGAAGTATAAAACTTATCACCGTCTTGCCTAAAACCTCCTCATCCGTTCAACGTTTGAAGCGAAAACGATTTCAAGCCAGACGACAGGTTCGGAAAGAGCAATTTAGAAAAAAAATACNAATTCAGGCGACACCTACGTGCCCAACATTGCAGCTCTGCGTGAGACCCACTGCTGCAAGACCATAACAGAGCTGCTCATCTACAACCGATCCATCCAGTGCCTGGTGCGCGTGACCTTCCAAGGAGGTCAAGACCGGTTTGAGCTTCCTGAACAGATGCCGCGATAGTTTTGCAGAAAGCAAGCGAGGACTACAACTGGTCGGCCTTTTCGAACTCGCACACCTGTGTGCATTCCACCTCAGTGATATTATACAACGATATCTGACTATCTGCAGTGAACGTAATCAAGCAGCAGCGACATATATTGGCCATTCAACAAATCTGTTTTATTTACCTTTTCTATTCTTCGTTTAATTTTTAGTTTTTGCGTTGTGGTTTTTATACACCATTCCAAGTCTTACTCTGATCCAAGATAGCTTTCTTTGGTGAAAAATGGTCAACATGTCTTTCTCAGGTGTCTTTTTAATTGTCACTTTAGAGAAATGACACCTTGCCCTTGACTAGGTAAACAAATGTAATACGTTAATCGTCTTCGTCATTGCTTTTCAAACCAAGCAGGTCAGCAGTTCGAATCATTTTTCCGTTTTCATCAAAACCCGGGTCTCTCGGAGGAGGTCGTGAGGCTCCATCTGGCGGCTGTTCATCACTTTCAGCAGGTGGCGCTGTATGCGTATGAATCTATAAAAAATGCAAATTAGCACAGTCAGCAAAAATGTTTGTCACCCAAGGAGTGTCACTTAAAAAATTCAATGATCAAGTAGTTTTGACGTGGGTTTGATTTAGTAAGAAGGTTTTTTAATTGAGATGGAAAATTGTTTTCAGTTGAAGCCCATCAAAGATTGTTCAAAAATTGCTTGTAAAAACTTGTTTCCATTATAGAAACGTACGACTTTCAACAATCTGAAAAAGACGAGTTCAATGCAAATATTGTTTACATAAAAAATGTCAAACAATTTAAAAACTTGTTTCCCAGCCATGATTCATCCGTGCTATTTGTGCCGATGTTTCCGAAAAACACAAAAAGTTTTGTTTCGAAACAAAAACAAAAATCAAAATCAACCATCGTGCCTGATGACGAAAATAAAGTGAACACAAACTTTTAATTGCGACACACCTTTCTTACGCGCGTGTTAATTTAAACTTACTAGAAAATGTTAAACATTTAAGAAATGCTTGCGTTTTTGTATTTTTTTGGATGTTACTGGGGTTAATCTGCTTTACACATAAAATTTACTTCGAACAGAGGTGCTTCTTAAATATTTTTTTACCATCAGTTGAAATGTTCCTGGTAAAAGTTCTTATAAATTCTTTCTTGACAATGATAAATGTAACAGCCAAAGCTAACGAAGTAAAAGACATTTAGTAAACTTTTCGATAAATACTGTTAACATCGTCAGTACGGTGAAATATGAACTACAATGAGCCTGCCGAAATTTCTGTAGTTTTTTGACATAGCTAATTCGTCTGGGTAAAGTTTCAATCTTTACCTATGGAGTACATGTCGAAAGATGTTTCCCTTAAATCGTTACACCAATAACATTCCCTCGTTTTTTAATGTATTTCCCTAATTTTGATGCGTTCGCATTTCCAAACGAGTTATACAACTTAAAATAAGAATACAAATGACCTTCATCGTATCTTTAGCTAGAGTATTCACTCCGCTTGGGTCTATTTGCTGGTCGCCACCGCGGCGACGTAAGTAACGGCATTGTCCCATGTCAGTCCAACCATATTGCATCGATTTCATCATAAGCTCCATCGAAAAGTTCCGCAGAACTGTGCGCATGAAAGACGTTTGCCGTTTGGCCGGCTTCTTTTCCTTTTCCTCTTCTTCTTCTTTCTTCTTTCGTGCTTCTTCTTCTTCTGGAGTCTCCTTTTTGTCCCTGAGCAGCAGATTTAAACATTTATATGTCTACACTGTTTACGACACGAAAAAAGCTGTGATTAGGTTTAAAAAACTAGAGCAGTACGTACGAACGTTCTCTCACCAGTTAATTATCTCGTCGATGCCGCGAAAAAGTTTGTGTTTTCTTGTCTCCAGCTCCTCTGCGAGCAGTTGAATGTCATAAAGTTTCAATTTTCGCTGATTTTCATAAAACTGTTGCGGCTTAATATTATGCAATTGGTCCAGCAAGCCTTCGAGGCTGGGAATAATTTCGTTCATCACTATACTTGAATCGTCAATTTCTGAAAAAGTAAAACTTCGAATAAGGTGGAAAAACGTGACTCTTATTTAAATTAAATATTTAGCAAACATGGATTTAACTTTTGAAACTCTTCTTGGGAAGGTTATACTGGCAGCATGAGGGCTGCTGAAAGTGAGCATTAAACACTTATTCAAAGAACAATTTTTAACAAAAAAACGTGAAGTAGCAGACAAGCACGATTTTATGTAAGTGAAATTATTTCTGGGGCGGGGCCGCAACCCTGCTTGAATCTTTCTTTGGGGGTTGCAAACTGATTGTAATTTATGGTCATACCAAACAACTAAACATGTTGTTTAGATTTCGTGGGGGGAGATTGCCCGGTTGCACCCCCCTGGTTGAGGGCCTTGATCTAAGTAATTTCATTTCTGAGAAATTATCATCAGTTTAGTATATTTGTATTAAATAACCGCACACACCTTTTCGTTCGGAAGGGTTGGGACAAGTTCCTGGACGTTGCCTCAGGTTAGAGTTGCTGGCGCTTGGCGGTCGTTTCAAGTTGTATGAGGTGTGACCACGCACTGAGCTGACACTGAAAGCAAATTATGCAGTGTTTACAATCAGTGTTTTCTTCAGATTAAAAAAAAATTATTTGCTGTACCGGAAGATGTGTGAAGTAGCCCAGTTACTGAATCAGTGAAAATAATTTGGCAGCAACCAAATAAAGCACTACTGTTTTGAAGTTGTTTTTCAGTGGACGTAACTACCGACTTTAAGTTAGATTAAAGAGCATAAGGGACACTTCCTTCGATTAACGTTTCGGATGATTTCCTACCTAACTCTCTTTGACGGGCTTGTCGTTGCAACCGAAGTCTTGTCCTTTGCATCGTTGAGTTGATTTTGTGTTTCAGTTGATGCACGCACGAGTTCTTCGCCAGTCGCACTTGCTTCCTCTTCTATTACATCCATCGGACAAACATCACCGGCAGTGTTTCTCCTCGTATTTTCTCTTTTTTCAATCTGCTTGTCTCGGCAAAGAGCACTGCTATCACTTTCGTCACTGGCGTCGCAGTTTTCAGTCTCATTACTGTCCACCTGTAAAAAGTTTGCAAAGCTGCTGAGGTAAAAACTGAAACGAGGGAAAGCACGAAAATCACTTTGGCCAAATATTTTTTCTTTTCTATGTTAGACGTAATTTCACCGAGATTTCGCAACGATCCCTTGGCCAAAATGAAGCGTTCTTTACTTAATGGCATCAAGAACAACAGGCGCGATACTTGAAACCCTTGTTATGTTTACATGTTAAACAGTTTTGAGTGATCACGTGATAACATTGGTCGGTTTATACCACACTAATGCAATCTGAAAATCCTCTATTATATAAAAATCGAACGCGCTTAAATGCCTGCGAGGCGTCAAATTCCATAATCCGCTAGTACTTATTTTCTTTTTATTTATTTCAATGTTTGGACGAGGCACGAAGTCCGCAGTGTTGTAGCATTGCTCTGAGATTTCAGTCTAAACTTTAGATAGCTCTACATTTTGTCGAGTTAAGGAAAACCTTCACGTTGCTCGAATTGTTTTTTTT
>JGI24158J21664_10001005_pt1 | contig 29705 bp, 20 predicted proteins | sample Ectturendosymbi3_FD_21664 | JGI IMG/M metagenome (IMG submission 21664)
GCGGTACAAAAAATTTAAACCCACTACCTTAGAGCAGGGGTGGGCAATTAGCGGCCCGCGGGCCACATGTGGCCCGCCACATCGTTTTCAGTGACCCGCGAGAGCATTCATACAAAACCTTAAATCTGAAATTTCCTCCAGCTTAGTTCTGAGGCTAACTTGTCAGTGACTTGCTTTTATTTCCATTAGCAGGACGGCCCTCCGCTGAAAACGGCCTTCGAAAAGTGGCCCCTAAGCCAAGTTAATTGCCCACCCCTGCCTTAGTGGGTACACTGGCAAACACTGCTTGCCATCGTCAGCACGGTGAAATATGAAATGATCGGATTGATTTAGTACAGGTGTGCACAACCTACGGCCGACAGCCGCATGCGACCTTCGATATAGTAATTCATGCGGTCGTGAACATGGAAAAATCGAAATTATGGCGCCGTGCATCAATAAACACTCTTTTTCAATTGTATGAAGATACTCAGTAGAAAGACAGCCAAACAGACGTGTGGAAGCAGAACAGATGCAAAAATAGACGTAATGCGACCGGCAATAGGGAAAATGTTATGCACTCCTGATCTAGTGGCGTGTTGCGTTGTCAGACGAAAGTTCATGCGAGGACGACGATTCGGACGTTTGGCAATCGCCCAGTTCGCACGATCGCAACGGAAATCAAGCGAGGACAAGACGTAAAGCGTCAGGTAAAAAGCTGTGGATTTGCTCAAAAGTGATTTTATTGTTCTACGCGTTTTGTGTCAAGCACAGCGATCTTTCCGTTTTCTTGATTCAAAGGCAGTGGGTTCCTGAAGAGCCTGAGATTTGCTTTTCTTCACACGAAACCTCACCCATTTTATCATAAAACAGGCAGGTGCACGACAGCAATGGAATAATGTGTTGGGAACCAGATGCTTTTGATGCCATAGCGAATGGATGTACTGCTTTCTGAATATTTTGCGTTGCTGCCCGACGTTGGTTAACTTGGAGCGGTTTCGTTTTGGACGATGAAATGGTTTCTTTTTCAAATAACGCAGCCAGTTGCATTTACCAAAATTGACAGTGATCTTTCTTGATCGGGCACTTGAGAAAGGTAGAAGTCCAGTTGAAGAACTGCCCAGCTATTTCTTTTGTCAGCCATGCCTGCACTTGAGATAAGCTCGTAGCCGTGACCTGCGTCATATGACAATAATCCCGCGTTTGTATACATTGGTGCGGCTCCGCTTGAAAGGTGTTTGAAGTTAAACCTGGGTTATGAGATGATCAGCAATCGGGGTTGAATATGTATGCTCGGGCCTGACATTGTTTGGACAAGATTGCGCAAATTTTAATAAATTCGTCCGTCAAATTTTTAACAACAATTTTGAAATTTTGGCTGATACACATCAGTGGCAGTGCACTGAAACAGAAACCGCCAATCTCGGTTGGTGGGTGAATGTAAAATGAGGCTCAAAGGAACGGCCAAATTTCCATAACTCCTCACATAGCCGCTGGTTTTTTTTCGCTGAAGCATTTCGGTAATTTGTCCGAAATAACTTAAACATTTTGTCATCTTTCGTTTTCGGACCTTTTTCGACCGAATTGACTCAATTACTTTTTCGATCATTGAAAAAAATTCGGTCAGCGACCGAAAAATGACCGAATAAAACCCAGCATAGCCGATTGGATGGCCTCGCACTGACTCCACACGTTGCTCGGCAGGAAAGAGAAACAACCGCATCCTGTCAAGCATCTCATGGGAAACTGGCGTGGAGGAACAGGAGCAAAGCGCCAGCGACGAAAGCGAGCAAGGTTTGAAAGCGGGCTGAGGAAGTATCGCGCAAGTTGCGAGTGAAGCAGCGAATGTCATGACAACGATCGTGTTGTCGTCACAGCCCCGATTGCGTAACAACGAAGCTCGCCAGTGTTTTCGCAACGCAACACATCGTAATCTTGGTGTGTTGGGTGTAATAACTGGGAGGATTAGGGGTACCATGCCGCCATGCCCCCTACGGTTGCGCAGGGCTGATCACGCCTCGGTTCGTAATCAATGGGTTGGAACCAGGCCCGTAGCCAGGTTTTAAGGTTCTTGGGAGATAAATTACATGTTTAAGGGGCACAATTTTTGTTTTGTTATATATTTAATAAACATAATAAAAATGTTCTCGGTGCAACAAATTTGAAGGGGGCGCAAAATAAGTTCATATGGGCAACGCCCCCGATCCCCCCCCCGTGACTATGGATCTGGTCGGAACGCAAAGGAGTCGAAGGGAACACCGGAGATTGTGTTGTTAATTTAAGTTCGTCCGAAAAACTTGATCTTTCAAAGCTAAGATCAGTGATCGTATCGAGTTTCGGAAACTGTACGCAGAAAACTATCCTTAAAACTTGCTCGAAGATATTTGTGAATAGAAATATCTCGCATTAACATGCGTTTAGCGCAGTTGTTCTTAACCTGGGGTTAAATTTACCCCTGGTGGTTAATTTAATCTTCCAAGGGAGTAAATTAACTGAACCATAAATTGCAGCAAATGTACATTTTATGTCAATCATTCTAAACTGTAGAGTTCGTTAATTTTGTATTTTTAATGAGCACCACTGAGTGTATTGGGGGGGTAAATCTGGCAATCTTATTTGATAAAAGGGTAAGATATGTAAAAAAGGGTTAAGGACCACTGGCTTAGCGCGTGCAAAGTGGTACCGTGATAGTGTTAAAACGACTGCGTGTGGCAACCGTTCTGTTTAGCCTTCTCAACAACTACCGTGACCTTTTCTTTTGTCAGAGGACCAATCGCCTGTCACGCGGAGCAGAGTGCTGCGCAAGACCAAAGCGTCAACGATGTCCGTCCGGAGCCACCTGGTCGATCAGGTCGGTTGCGCAGTGACGTGCGTAGGTTTGTCGAGCGACACGCTCGGCTGCGTCATTTTAACAGACGCGATGGCTGCATGTATGTATGTATGTGTGTTTGCGCGACAGAACGACTCGCCCTTCGCCGTGATACCGGGCTCGCTCCCGCCCGACGTTTTCATGCCGCCCAAGTGGATCCAGCAGGAGCATGCAAGGCCGTTCCCGTACTTACCTCAGATCGGCGACTGCGTGATCTACTTTCGACAGGTGAGTATATTTGACTTTGAAATAGTATTGCGATTTGTTATTGCTTTTTTTTGTTCAAATGCTTAACACCGTCGTATACAATGCTTGGCGGTGACAAGAGGTGTTTTCGTTGCTGGATTTCCACGGAAACCAGCCTACCCCCACACGAAAACTCGTAACCTTTCGATGCGTCGATCGGGAAGTTATTCGTCCAAAAGTTTCAGTGCAGGCCAGAAAGTTGTAAAAATGGTCAGGATGCGAACACTGCGCCATAAAACTTTTGATGGTTTGTAATAACTCCGATCGAGATGTTGCCAAATACTCCTTCAAGACCCGTCTGCGCTGAGGACGACGCACGCACTGCCAGGCGAAATCCTTTGTTTGTTTTATTGCGTCAGGTAATTCTGCACCGTGGACGGCTCGGCACGGCAACTCCTACGGGCGCAATAAAACAAACAAAGGATTGCATCCGGCAACTCCCGGCTCGTCCTTATTTTAGGATCTGCTGCTAAATCAATTGTCTGTTTTCCCAACATGGAAACAGAAACGAAACTTGCGTGATGGAGCTATTTCACCTGAATCATTGGTTTGCACCGGCGATCAGTCGGTGACGGTTCCTGGTTTGATGCGTGATTCAAATTCTGATAAATTGCGAACGTGCCTCAAAAAGTGTTTCCGACCGGACTTCCATCGAGTCCGGCGTGGGGACGTCGCGCGACACCTTTGTGCCGCGAACACAATCAACTCGCGACACAGTGTGCGTTGCCGTCACATTACGTTTCGGTTAAGAAAGGTGCTGCAAGTTATCGGTTGCGCCAAGGTACCAAGCGAGCCGGCAATGCTGTAATAATGCTGCTGAGTGATTATAACCTGCTTGTTATATGGCGCAGTGATTTTACAAGTTCGTTTGGTTTGGCAAATTCTGCTCGGCTATGCGCAGAGCACCGCATTCAACGTTGCTCGTCGCATTTCTCGTTGCTGGCTGTCAAACGTTCTGAATCAGCCCAAACTCTTGTCACTGCGCGAATGGTCGTTGAACGGACTTGCCGAGTGAGGTGGTGTGTGTGGTTCTGAAAGGGAAACTTCACTTGACCTGAATCAGTTTTTTTATGAATTCGATTCAGCGTAAACAGGCCGCTCGTACGGTTTAAACGAACTTGTAAAACGTGACCGCCCCCTGAACACAACGTACAAGATTGATAATGTAACGTCACCACAACGCGTACCGCGAAAACGGCAGAACAATGCTGCTTAAGCTCACAATCCTGAACCGCTGCGCTCGGAGAACTCAACAGAGTGAGCGGCTCAACGAAGGCATAGACAGGTATAGATGAACAAAATGCCTAAGTCTGAAATGCACACGTTGCAATTATCACGAAACGTCAGCAACACACGCGACGCAACGTTGCTTTGATGCGTACTAAATGCACATTGCACAAGACGGATTTTATTCAATCTCGTGCAGGCGGTGGTGATTTCTGTGTCTCGCGCCTGCTTTCTAGCCGAATGTGTCGGCCATCGTTCCGCATGTTAGCATCAGTAAATTACACGAAAAAGACAACGTTGGAGCAGTCAGGCCCATACTGAATAAAATCGTGGCATCACGAACTAGTGTGCAACTTTATTTCCGCATTTTTATGCAAGGGAGTTTTTCTTCCATACGGTGTATCAAGTAATATCAACCGAACTCATGTTGCTGTTTGCATTGTCGGATGCAGTGCTCTGTATCCTGCAACACCAATGAAACTGTGTTTGTCCTGTTGCTTCAAGGATATGCGCGAATTGAAAAAACGTGCAGGCAGATGTAATTTTCGAAAAATGACCTTAGAAAGTTGCTTTGGCTAGAGATGCTCGCAGACTGACAGAACATGACGGAGTAGTGAGTCTGAAACACGTTTGTGTGATATAAGTTGTGTAGACGCCGGGATTTTTACGAACTCGTGTGTTTGTATGATCAAGAGTATCGTGAAGCCGCGCAATTTAACAGCACAAAAATATACGGGCTGTGCAGACGACTTGCAGCAGTGGACGTTGCGTCTGCGCTAAAGTCATTCAGCTAAAGCGGCGAAAATACTGCTGCAATTATGTTCTCAAAATTTCGAAGTCCGTTATTGACTCGTGTGTGGTTGCGCGTTGACACCGCTTCGATGCGTTGGCGACGTGTACGGTACACAAGTCCACCTGCAACAGTCTCAGTGTTGCGTGCTGCTGTTCCCTGCAGGGCCATGAACTTTACCTGGAGGCGGTTTCGCAGAAGAACGTTTGGGACGTCGGAGCCGATTCGGACATTTGCTTCAAGACTGCTTCGCTGAGGTACGGACGCGATGACTCGCGAACAACAGGACATCGAGCTAATCTCTGAAATTCGAAGCACTGACTTCTTCATGCTGTTCATCATAATCATAAGGAGGCTTAATAATTCAGTTCATTGAGTCCAAAAGCATTTGTGATCGGGGTTTGTGATCGGGCAAAAGATTCATTTAGAACAGTGATTCTTAAACTGGGATCGACGGAGGCGTTTCAGGGGCCCGACGGGGGACGGACAAGTCCTGCTGACTAAACCCACGAGAAAGACCACTGTACAATTAAATATAAAAACTGTTGATTGATTTTATTTCAGCAACCCATTTTTACTCTGTGGTATATTGGGCAAATGGGGTTCGGCAAAAGCTTGGACGGACAACTATACGCAAGGGTTCGGCGTGTTTGTAAAGGTCAAGAATCACTGCTTTAGAAGCAGGCTGCTCTTGTGCTTCCCTCATACGCCTGATTTGAATATTAACACAAAGAATTTCCCGGTTAGGACAAAGCTATAGGTTTTCTGTCGCGGTGATGGAAAGTGTATTACGACTACCACTGGCCGCAATGGGTTGTGGAACATTCCAGGCGGACCACAAAAGGTCCTCATTTTATCTTACGACAAAAAATACAATCCCGTATACATGCTTTTTACTTGAATACGCAATTCCAGCAAAGTTACGGTAACGATCACGCAGGTCACAGTTTTCCACCCACACCCCTGGTCTAGCGAATAGATTTGCTTAACTGTCATCTGAGAGGCCAGGCATCTCCGAGTGTACAACTTGCCATAAACCAACAAATCAACTCTGTAACTTGCTGTTTGTGTCTGAAAGTTTACTGCGATTTTCAAAATAACATCCTAGCTCTTCGTCTCTCAACACAAATATCTGGGTCAGGTTTTGGCGAACCACGAAATCAGTTGTTTGTTCATTTTTAACCGCTGCAATCATAAATGTTTGCTTATGCATTTACGGGAAAGCCTAAAAGTGGATATATGTCTCCACAGGAACATGGAGACGTGTGAGGTGATCGAAGTGAAGTATGAAATCGGACCCCCCACTCTCTGTTTCGTCAAACTGGAGAGGTTGCTAAGCGACTTGGACGCCGTCGCCGACGACGCGCATCGAACCATAACGTTGAGATTCCACGACATGCCTGACGTCATCGACTTCCTGGTTCTGAAAGATAAAGTACATGATTGTGTTGCGCGGCGTCTGCACCTTGTGGCGGGAGGAAATGAGCTGCATTGTCGCATATCATTTCCAAGATCGCCTGAAAAATTAATTGCTTGTGAACTTATCCTGTTTACTGTTTGTCAGCAAAGACACCGGTGTGCAAAAATCATCATTGAAAATAACGAAACATGTCGTTTTTGTTCCGAAACCTCAAAAGTTATGTCGTTTAAAGGGAGTTGCAGCCTTAAATCTTACCAGCCTTTCATTTTCGCAAAATATGTACTCCTTTGCTGAAAGTGTTGAGGTGCTATTGTCATCAAACCATGACTAGTCAAATGCGTTTTATCTTTTGAGACTTCAGTGAAGTTGAAAATAGAAATCTTAGTCGGTGGGTTTGGTTGGGATCCTTCAAACTGAATGTCTTGTATTTTATCTCTTAGTAAGAAATAGACAGGTCGTTGTTTGAACTTCACGATATCTTGTCACTTTCGCCCTTAGTGCGATGATCACGAAAATGCCGTAGTTTTGTGGAGTTCTTGAAAAACGTTGATGCGCATTCAGATTTTGATGTGTGCGCGCGCGTCATCAATGTGACGTTAGTTCCGTCGCCACGGGGGGGGCTATTGGAACCCTAGCCTCTTCAAACAAAGCTACTAGCCCCACCCCCGAATTGAATTTTAAACACTATAAATCGGTAGAGTTTTTATCAAATTTCAGAAAGTCAATCCCCCCTGAACAAACGTAAAGCCCCCCTACTGAAAACTGTCTGGCGACGGTTCTTTGTAACGTACGTATCCGACGCGATTGCAAGCGACGTTAACGCCGCGTCGTGTGATGACGTGACTTTTATTCCACGTCAGTATGAAGCAAGCATCAAGTGCGGATGGAAGCCGGGCGACCGATTCAGATCGGTGATCGACGACGCCTGGTGGTACGGGACTGTCCTGTCGAGCGAGCCCCTGCAGGCTGACGCGTCGGACAGCAAGTTCCAGTCACTGCTGGTGGTGTGGGATTCAGACGTAAGAGAGTTGTGCTTCTGGTATCGTTTGCTGTATGTTTTTGCCTGCTGTGACAACTGCAAAGATTATCTTGTGATCGTGGCAAGAATTCTACCTTGCCTGTTTTTTTTCAGTTCAGGCTTTAGTTGGCTATTCATTTGGACCAGTTTGTTGTTCGGATCAAATTTTTTTGTTTTTTTTTGCGAAACCCCACCGTTTCGGCAATGCAATTACAGGAATCCGAAAGAATGTCCCCGTGGGATATGGAGCCTGTGCCTGAGTTCGAGGAGAGTTGCGTTGTTACCAGAAGCTATCAGGCTCACATTAAATGCGGTGAGGCGTCTGGTGTGCTCCTGTGTGTGGATGATTCAACTCACCCGGGTGCCTAGATTACTTCGTATGCACTACGACAGTTGTATTAGGTCGTGAATATGCGTGTGTGGTCTGATATATTATGATGGTGTGCGTTTCTGCCGTCAAATGCACCCACCGGCGTGTACTTCGCTTCCGTCACGATTTTCCGGGCGTAGCGAGAGATTAAATTTGGTTTGTTGTCGACGTTCGCGAAGAGCACAGTTTGGTGGCTCAAAAATAACCGCCTTACCTGTGCGCTCTTGACGGGCGAGTCTCTGCAAACGACCTCATGTTTAATTGAATGCAAATAAATTTCTTGAAAAACCTATTTCACTGCCTGCACAGTTTATCGCAAAAGCAAAAATCCCAGCCGTTTGTCGTGACGTTCACCACGTCGTGGATCAAATAACACGAGCGAATACCTACGGCCAGTCGGTATCGCGAGCTCGGCATTAATGGTCCTGGTAATGCTCGACGTTCAAAATCCAAGCTGGCTAACAAACATGCGGTGTTTAGAGAGATTTGGTCTAGAGTTGTAATATTTCGTTACTGTGCCTTGCTTGTCCCATGAAACAAGGACATTGTTTTATGCACTGTGCTCTTTTTTTCTTCTGAACCACTGCTGACCCTTCACCAGACCTACGCGTATTTGCAAATGACGCATCGTCAAGTGTCTTTGTGACGTCATTGAAGTGTTACAAAGTGTCTTAATTTAAGTTAAATATCGTACTGTTCTGTTCTAGAATACTCTGCGGCGAACAATATTTCGCGCATTCACTACACAAAAAGAAATAAAAAACACGGCGCTGCTATTTAGGTGTTCCGATTTCCGACGACGAAATGAGGGAAATATTCAGATCCAAGCAGACCCCCCGAGAGTGGTGGGGGGTCCAAGGTCCGGTCACGCGCGAAAACGGCTTGACCAAGTACGAGGTGGTCGACCGCGAAATATCGCGGATATGCCGCGGGATCGAGACCCTGGTCGGCTGTGGTGAGTTGTTCGCGCCTTTCGTGTTCGTGTCGCTGTATAGTTCGTGTCGTGTGTGCTGTATCGTGTGTCGTGTGTGTCGAGTCGTATGTCGTGTGTGCTATAGTTCGTGTCGTGTATAGTTCGTGTGTGCTGTATAGTTCGTGTGTTCGTGTCGCTGTATTTCGTGTTCGTGTTCGTGTCGCTGTATAGTAGCAACCACCTCTTGTTTCTGCAGGCATGTTCTTCCCTTTCTCTGGTCCTGTAGACTTGAAGCTCTTTCCTGCGTACGTCACAGCCGTGGCCTTCCCGACCGACCTCAGCCTGATACTGCGGAGATTGCAAAATCGCTTTTATCGTCGGATGGCTGCTTTGCTGGACGAGGTCAAACTGCTGGAAAGCAACGCCGTCGCCTTCAACGAGCCCGAATCAGCGATCGTGAAAGCGGCCACGGTGAGTAACAAATAGTTGAAGGTTATTGGATTCCACGTATCTACTTTAATGTTGTTGAATTTTTCGTGATTTTACTATCTGTGCGATCTGGCTGCAGCGAGTTCAGGCACGACTATTTTCAGGATAAGTGGTTCATTCGATCGTTTTGTTCCTTCCTGTAATAGGCGGTATTTTCTTAGCCATCCGAGCAGAGAACATCGAGTGTTTCTAGAGTTTTTTTAGATTTTTCAGCATTGAAATGCTCTAAAAATATGATAAAACGTTATTGGTAAAAAAAAAACACGTGATGTTAAAACTCTTGGTGCCAGTCAGTGCGGCACAGCTCCAACCTATGCTGAAAGTGCAGGGCTTCGTGCAGCATGGCGAGCAGTCGCATTTCTCGGCGCCGCGCTTTGTCAAAACCCGCTGCCAGCATTCTCGCGTCGCGTTGTGCCGTCGCTCGAGGTACGACCGAAGTTGGGCGTCGTTTTGCAGTTGCTCGTCGAACTGCTGACGAAGTTCGTCCGCAAGCGAACCTGCGACAACATCGAGGACATGATCGAAGAGCTTCGAATCGAGGAGCGCTACACGAAGGACGTGCCTGACCGCAACGGAGGGTCGACGTCGGAAGAGGCGGATGAGGTAACGTGCTGTGGTGATTGATGAGGCTGAGCGAAGCACGTGGCTTGCGTAGAAAAAAGGCAAATCTGTGTTGTTACTTTGTCATCTGCCTAAAATGAAGTGCAACCTTTTCGGCGTAGTTTGTCGCAACTCACTGCTAGTGTTCCCTCGAGGAAAATTTTTGTTTTAGTGCGCAGTGTTCCTCTATAGATTGCGCAACCATGTAGACACACAAACAGTGAAGCGTTTCAAGCGATGAAAAGGGCTGTGCCACGGGTGGACAAACTACTGACGCGAGGGCATTTTGTGGAGCCCGCAGGGCAGCCACACGTACATAGGTAGTACATATTTCGAGTTTATGTTAAAGTAATTTTATCGATTAGATTGGAATTCTCGAGATTTTATTCCACACTTTTAAGTAAAAACCGCATTTTTACTCAACCGGAAGTGACTTTTGTAATATATGCGCTTCCCCCCCCAGGTAAAATATAATGTAATATGTGCGAACCCGGCGCCAGTGGAGTTTCTAATGTGGCCCTCCGTAGAAAATGTTTTCCCGACCCTGCGCTATGCGGGACAAGTGTACGACATCAAGTTTGGAATGTCGCAAGTGCGCGAAAATTTGAGATTTCACTGCGCAAATGCTCTGTTGCTGTTGCGCACCTGAGGAGGAGTATTGGTCACTGCGCATCAGTGCAAGATAAGGTTGGCGCCGGACCGGGTTGACCCCGGGTCGAAATCTAATCGCGGCCGATTCTGAACACAGAGAAAACCCGAACTGAAGAAGCTCAAGAAACTGAAGTTGAAGAAAGTCAAAAAGAAGACGGTGACGATTCGCAGCGAAGAGCGACCCCCGCTGCCCAACATCGACGAATGGAAACAGAAGTGCAGTGAATTGCTCTCCCTGGTCTGGGACACCGAAGATGCGATTCCGTTTCGCGAGAGCGTGAATGAAGACGAGTACCCGGTACAAGAGGAACTCAACTGCGTACTAATCTCTTTCAACACGATGCGTGATTCGGGCTTGTTAAAAACGCGACGGCCTTTCTTTCCAGCAGTTTGACCAGGGGTCTCAAGCACGCTTTTGGGTATTTTCAAATGATAAACAATTACGTAATTAAGTTAATTCAACGGTCTTTGAAAGTGCTCGGCCAGCGAGCAAGCACGTTCCTTTTAAACGAACGTAGAGAATGCAAGAAATGATTTGCCTATAACTCATGATGCCTATTGCAGGAAATAAGATGTGAAAGGTTCAGGTACCGCCAATGCGGGGCCAGATTTATAATGCGGCCTTCGGATTACTTTATAAGTCCTCATTTGGCTCCCGGAACAATTTAAGTTTGAGACCCCTGAGTTTGACTTTGATGGCAGTTGCAACGGTAAGCTTTGCGAGGCGGCAGCTGTTTAAAAAATACCTGTTTTCAGGTTTTCAGCCAAGAACAAAAATGCTCATTATCTTTACGCGCTTTACCTTTACGACTCGACTGATCTTAATTTGTCGCTGGTCAACGCAGTTTTACGTACATGGAGGTTTCTGCAGGATTACTGCGAGTTCGTCGAAAAACCGATGGCATTGCGGACGATCCGGGAAAACCTCGCGTTCGCCCAATACGACAACCCAAGCCAAGTGAACGATGACCTGGCGCTGATCTTCAAAAACTCGAAAGCTTACAACACAAACAAGAAGTCAAGGGTACGGTCATGTTTCTTCCATTTCGTCACGATCATTGCGTTGCTTGTTTGGTTGCCGTTTTTTTTTTTTGGTGATGTATGATCCTTTGTAACTTGTGGCGGCGAGCGCTTCGCAAAATAGCGGCCATTCCTCTGCGTTGAGCTGTTGACCTTATTGCATGATTGTTGCCTCTTGCGGGCACTTGGCAAGCTTATATACTTCGTTCATTCATCCGATGCTTGCTGTGCGTGCTTGTTCCGCATTTTTCGTGTTTGTTCGTTGATTTGCGTGATTGTTCGTTACTTCTCGTGATTGTTCGATATTTTTCGTGCAACTTGCCAGGAACCAGACGTGTGCTGCCGAAGTTCCTCAACATTTTGTTCATATCCAGGCGTTCGCGTTCACAGTTTATCTCAGAACGGATTTTTCGAGCAATATTTTTCTGCCCTGCGTTCTGTTTTGCTGACTCGTCCACCCTTGTTTGAAATGTAACTCGTCGTGTCTCATATCCAGATCTACAGCATGACGATCAGACTCCAAGCACTGGTCTCCTCCAGGATGGACTTGATCATCCAGGACTGGGAGCAGGCCATCCTCGTCCATGAACGACACTTGTCGAAGTACTCTCCTCGGTAACTGCCTTTTACTCTTTGTCATTGTCGAACAAAGCTTGCTGCTGATGTAACAATGTGAAAATAATGTCCAGTAGCGCAAATTCTTTGATTTTGTCGTTGTTTATCTTTTACTTTATCGACATAATGCAAAAAATTGTGGTTGTTATCTTTATCCGGTCATAATAGCGTGGCATTCACTGAAAGCACTCAATCAGCATTAACTCTAATTTACAAAGTTGTGATAAAAAGTTGACAAAGTTGTGATAAGAAGTTGTGAACTCTAATTTAGTCTTTCATATTCACTGGCGTTAAAACTCGCGATGATTCCGCTACTGAAGCATGACAGAAGCCTGGGCGGGATCACTTGTTACGGGCTACTTGGCATTAATACTTTGAGAAAAAAATGGCGATTCGTAATTTTTTGTGTGAACGGTTCAAACTCGCAATACAGTTCGCGTGAATTGGGACCAAACAGGAAGTTTGAAAACGTGTGCTAATCGGCCGCGAAATGCTGTTTTCATCTCGTTATAAACCCATATTTCCTCGCACACGCGAGGTTGCGGAGCCGGAGTCGGAGGTTTTTGGGTGGAGTCGTATTTTTTTGCCCGACTCCGGAAGCCCAGTTGGTCATTTTTTACATCACACTCCTAAAATGGGAATTCCTGTTGAAATGGTACAATTTCTTTTGAAACTTTTGTTGAATGAGAGATTTCTTGCTGTGCAACACATTTCCAATTTCATTCCCTTTATGTTAAGGAGTCGGAAATTTTGGAAACTCGGAGTCGGATATTTTACCTCCGACTCCGTACCCTGCGCACGCGTTGAACGTTTGCTATGGCACCAGACTCAACTCCCACTTGTGATTGAGCAATTCAGAACCGTTGTTATTCGTTTTGTTTTCTCCCGTATGTTCTTTTCCTTTACAATGACGTGACCGGCAGGGAAATTGCACTTTCCATTCGGTAGTAGTAGTAGTCCACGTTCCAAATCCGGTATTATCTCCGATACATACAGAAGTGGCCTGATTAACCTAATGACGCTCCAATGCCAGCCCTTTTTCCACTTCATGCGATTCAAAGCGCCCTTTCGGTGGCTCAGACCAATTTTCCATTCGATTTTTGCCTGCTGGTCAGCAGTTCTCCTTTCGTCGTTACCTGCCGATCTTAATCGTCCGTCGTCGCTGTTGTTTTTCCTTCAGGAAATCCAGGAATCTACGTCGATCGCTTCGCAACCTCAAGAAGGCACCCGCTGATACAGAGCCTCGCACAAGCAGGTACCGCCCTCGCCGAGGCACGTCCGTTTTGCCGAAACAAGAAGCCTTCGACGACCAGCAGCAGTGCTCGTCGACGTCGCTGGTCGCGATTCGCAACTCGCCTGACTCCGAGTCGTCCTACTCGTCCGGCGACGAGTCGGGCGACGGCCCGAAGTCGGATCCCGTCGCGTTTTCACACCGAATGACGCGGTCGCGCAAACGTCAGCGCAACCGACCGCTCCGGTACGAGTCGAGCGACGACGACGTCGCTTCCAGTCCGAGTAAGAAGATCCGGATGGACTTCCTGCCCAAGACCCCCCCGCCGCAGCTGTCGCTGCCGGGGAGCAGGAGGCAGAGCAGCTCGGCGTCGAGCAGCAGCAAGCGAGCGTACGAGTACGACCCGGATTTCCTGGAGAGTATCAACAACGCGGAAGCGTCGAAGCCGAGAAACGCGACGACCCGAGCCGCCCTGTCCACGTACAGGCGCTTGTCGCCGACGAAAGCATCAAAGCAACGTGAGTGCGATCCATCCTCGTAGCGATGACAGCGACATAGAGTAAAGAATAAGGCTTTGCTTTACTGCTTGGCGTGTTTGTTGGGGACAGGGGTTTTATAATGCTACCTACCGTTGCTTTGGCGTCGGTAATCGTGTCTCATAGGTTCCTCGGTGTTTTGTAACTACTTTTTTTGTTGGCAGATGTCAGTAACATGTATTTTCCGCTCGTAAGAAGATGCAGGATTAGCGTCTTAAGCAGAATGAATAAGAAAATCTTGTCCCAAACACCTGTTTTTACCACGAGTAACCGCGTATGTCTTGAAATGCTGCATTTAAGCAATATTTATGTTCTATTGTCAACTTTCGGCGTTGCCTACACTAATATTGTTTTGACAAAAATCTGTAAGTGTAAAGGTGAATGTGTTTCGTGAAGTTGTTTTGAGATACCTGCTGAGTGATTAAGGGTACTTCCGCCTCCACTGTGGCGTCTCGATCTCTAATTTTCAACAAAAGACTCATGAACCTTTACAAGCGCTCAACAAAATCACCAACTTGACTTTTCGCTGCCTAAGCTTCAGAAGGTTTTTCGAGAACATTCAAAAATTCTCGTTGAGATTGAATTTTTTTGCGGAAGTCTGTAAAACTCAACGCATGAAATCGTGGTGTCAGGAAAACATAAAATACAGCGGATCTCTTGCAAAATGAAACTTGATCCAGATTCTAAGGTTTAGAAATTTATGGAAGGGCAGGACCGTAACTAGGGGGGAGGCCTGGAAAATGTTTTGCCCCCGCTGGAAAAATGTGTTGGACATAGTTTAAAACTATTTGACATAGTTTGAAAAATTTCGGCCCCTCAGAAAACTCTTCGCCCCCCCCCTGGTGTCCCAAACTGATTGCGGGCCTGGGGAGGGGATGTAATTCCCCGGTCAAGCCTTCGCTGTTGAGGAATTAATCGTAAATCGCACTGAATGCCGAAATGAAGGAGCTGGCGTCTTCAGCAATTTCGTAACCATTAGAAGTGAAAGCTTCTGATGCTTGTCAGTTTCAGAACTGCTTCGCATCCGTCCAAATCGATCTTGTTTTCCTTCAAATAGCCATGCGCATTGTTGCTAATGACGTGTCGTTGCGGTTCCCAGCGACCCGTCGATTGCATCGCGAGCGAAAGAACACGGCTTTTATTTCGTCATGCGACGGAAGTTCGGACGAAGGCGGCAAAGCCTCAATCGCCGGAAGCTTGTCCGGCGCGGATAACGGCGGAGGCGGACCGGGCAACGACTTTCTGTGCGAGGTGCCAGCGCCGAACAACGCCTCTCAGCTGCGGAGAACGAGGAGGCGTCCGGTGCGACGCATCGTCGACGACGACGTGTTGGAATCGCCGAAAAAGAAGGAACGCAACCGCAGCTCGACGACCGCCGCCGCCACGATCGCGAACACTCGCGCGACGCGCTACCGCGGCCAGCGCACTGTCCACTACGCCGAGGAGAGCGGCGACTCGGACAGTAACTACGGACAGCCGTCGGTGTCGAGTCGCGGCCGCATACGACGGATGTCGACCCGTGCGCTGGAAAGTCGAGTTTGTTGAGTTACCCGTCTCTGGCAATCGTGTCGCGTAGCACGAGGTGGTCCACGGTTTCGAAGTCGTTCGTGGAGCAAGGAGGAGAATCGTGTCCCGGTCGAGAAGAGCGATCAGTGCGCCAACGCTTAATTTGCGTCGACTTACTTTTTGTGCTTTGTCGTCTGATGGTCTTTATAGCAGTCCGTCTTCTTTCGCCGTGTCGTGTAAATATCGTGACCTGACCAGATGAGAGCGGGTTTACCTCGTATCATTCCATGGGGAAACGGGATTTGCGACGCGGCGTCTTTGGGTTTATTTTTACTGTCGATGTTTATACTTTTCCTCAGGTGAAAAGCGCCGCCCGCTGATTTGTTTTAGGCGCGCTCTGTGCGATCCCTCGTCAATGTCTGTGCCATTTGAATCACGCTCAAACGGAAGCCTAGTAATTTTTCGTTTTATCCATGCCCGCTACCTCAAGCTGTTCGTCATGGTAACGGGCCAAAGAGAATTGGCAGCTGTGACATGCATTCATCTGTACGTGTCCACCGAGTCTTGTCTATTTACTGTTGATGCAAGCGTCGAACTGTGCGTTTGTGTGTGTTGAAAAACTGCCAAAACAAAGGAAGGTTGCATGCTGTGGACGCCGCGAGTTTTCTTTATTTTGTCATAATAAAACGTGGAAACGGATCGGACACGTTGCCTCGATGAACCCACCCGTCCACCCCTGGAGAATCGGAAACCAGCTCAGGCATCCTGAAGGTGCGAAGTGTTCAAATGTCATAAATACTTCTTCTTTCGAAGCTCTCGTACCTCGGCCGGCGCCTGGCGTGCTTGGAGCGTCGTGATATGGAATGCGGAAACGTCGCGTAATCATGCCTGGCTATGGTTAACTAGCAACAGCAGGTCTAGCTGCAGGTGATCCAGTACTTTGCATAGATGTTATCGGTTGCGAGAGCTCACAAAGCCCGTACCAAAGTGGCGACGTTTATGTTATTGAGGAGACGGTACCCAGTTCAGGGTTGCGGAGTCGGAGGTAAAATTTCCGACTCCTTAACGTAACATGAATGCAGTTGGCTGTGAACATCGGCGCCCGCAGAAATTTTTCCAGGGGGAGAAACATCGACATTTTACTCATTTTTTTCAAAATGCTGAAGATGCAATGCAAATAGAGGTTAACAAAACGCTTTACCCTTTCTACGCCCCAAAGATAATGTTCATGGGCGTCGGAAGGGGCGATGGGAGGACCAAGATCCCTCTGGATGTTGAAATGGGACATTTTCCTATTACAATTTTAGCAAAAAGACTGATATTTCAGTTTCGAGTGGGTAAAACGAAATTTCACCATTTTCACCACTGGAAAAATCTTTTTGGCTACCCCTGGAAAAAATTCCACAATTGGCCTCACGTGGAAAAAATCTTACCCACGCCCGTATTGCGGCAAAAGGTACAATAATACGCTTTGTTGAGAGCAACAGCCAGGTACATCGCGATACTTTACACCAGGGGTGGACAAACATTTACTGCGGAGGGCCAAATTGAAAACTATTGCTACCGGCAGCCGGACATGTTGCATTTGTCTGCTTCAGTTACAATTTACGTTTCAAATTATTTTTATTGTAACTTTGTATTACTGTAGTTTAGTTCACATAGGCGGAATAAAATGTCTATCAATAAAATTACTTTAACATAGACTCGATATCTATGTACGTGCGGCTGCCCCGCGGGCCGCACAAAATGCTGCCCGCTGGCCGTAAATTGCTCACTCCTGGTTTACACAATAGGCTATCTGCAGATTTTCTAAGCAGGGTACTTTTTTTCAAAGATGCATTGCCATGGTCGTTCACAAAACCACAAATCATGACTTTTACCTAGCAAGACTTGTCAGTGTCACTTAAAAACAAGAGCTGCAAACGTCTGGGATCTCGCCCAAAGCGATGAAGCACTTTTTAAATAAAATCTTCGTTTGTCTTTGCTCATTTTTGCACGGTGAACGCTCGTAATATATAAACCGGGAAGGCTTAAGCCTTGGGCCTCAAGATCCAAGGGGGCTTCCAAAAACTGCGGTACGCATAGAGTCAAGGGCCAGTATATGATTATTTAGATTAAACTTCGTCAAAATTGTATGTCTTAATTACGTAGTATTCACGAAATTTAGTTTTATTCAGCTTTCGTGGTGATAACGCCAAGTCTCCCAACGAGTTTCCATGAATCTCAATATAACCGTTGGTCAAGCCGCATACCAACTATTGTGTCGACAGACTCAAAGCACGCTGGCTGCGTTTGCTGAATCGTACCGATTGTTACGTGTGACTCTATCAAAAGAACTTGTGGCTGTTAATGTTTGAAATGCACCTGATCAGTGGCATAACTGACTGGTGGCAGGGGTGCGAACCGCCCGCCCCTGCCAAGCTGAATGTAAAAACCGGGCCGCTACCTAGGTTGTATATCGGTATTTACTATTCTTTTGGTTTCAGTAGGTTGTTTTTTTGCGATTTTCGGAGTGTTTTCGGGTGATTTCGGGTTTTTGTATAGCCGTTCAATACCGAATTTTCTATTGTTTCTCAACCATTTTCTGAGTGTTAGCCAGTAGGCTCCCTTCAGCTAAGTTTCCCCCTGGCTCAAACCTCTAGTTACGTCATTGCGTCTGATCAAAGCAAGGATGTACTGCAGATAGGAGCTATATGTAGGGCTAGCAGCAGTATCCTACAATAAAAGCACAATTGTTTCTTAGGTGACTGAGCAATACAGTAGTTTTGTCAGCGTTTGTATCGCGTAAATTTCAATTGGTACTTTTAGATGTGAATTTTTCCATTTGAATTTTCTTCAGTAAAGTCATTCAGAAATCAGATCGCTATTGAGTACTTGCGCAAGTTTGTACTGCTGCCATGCTATGCAAATCATAGAAGATCTTGATGAACTTGAATAGCAAGCAAAAGTCACTTTCCCAACTGGCAACCACATAACTCTTTCCCAAAGAAACAAAGAATAGGGAAACAGCTAGAAAATGACAAACGCGCGTTTGGGTCTGATGCCTTAGATTAGTAATTCTAAGTTTATACAACTACGCGGAGCTTTATTCCTTAGCTTGATGGTCACTAACTGCTCAGGCGAAAGATCCTTTTCAAGATTCAAAAGAATTAAAAACGAGTTGAACAGTCGCAATGTTCCAGAAGAGGTTGTCCAAAGTGACAAACTTAGGCAAACAAATTGTAATGAATTCTTAGATAATTTTGTTATGATGAAGGCCAGGACAAGACATTTTAACTGTTCACTGGTTTATGTTCAGTCTTACTTCATTCGATGATCGTAGCTTTTTGTTTGTTTGTGCGTATTTCAATAATGACAGCATAAGCGTAATTTAAATCAGTCCAGTCGCCACGGTGGGCATTGGTGAGCTCAGCCCTTCCAGATTTCAATATGAAACACTATAAATCAGTAAAGATTTTATCAAATTTTCTAACAGTTACAACCATTTGGGTGCGTTTAATGTGAGGTAGGCCTATTTTGCTCGTGTGTGTGAGATTTTTACAGCCGGGGAAAGAGGGTTGCAAGGTGGTCCTCACTCTGTGCTTTGAAGTCATTACGCCGCCACACACTATATACGTGCAGTGTTTGTTTTTTTTTGTTGTTGAATACAGGTAACAAAAACAGATGTGATTCTTGAAAAAACGTTGACCATGTTGTTTAGTAAATATTGCAATTGCGGCGATTCCGGTTGGTTTGCCTGTGGCAGTTAATAATCCTGTTCCCATCAGCCAAGTAGGATTTCGACAATTCCGTGCAATTCAACACTTTTGCGTCGAAGGCAGCAACAAACGCAGTGATCGTGGGCACTCCAGTAATGATTTAGAATTTTTTACTAGCCGTACTCTCAGAGCGTCATTTTCGGATTTTGGCAAATAGATTTAACGCTTTTCATTTTTTCCCCACAACAATGGGAGAGGGGTCCTCACAAGTGGACTAGCCTAGGGCAGGAGGGGTGTGGCGGGAGGTAGATGGCGCCACATGTAAATAAATGGTCACCGCTAGATGGTGCCCATAAGTTACAAGTCACTGTGATAGTCACCACAAGAAGATTATCGTAGTTCACTTATTTATCTAATGATAGTGCAACCTAGAAGAAGTAGAGTAAACTCGTCGAGGGAGCTATATTGCTGCTGTCAGTTAATGCCCCGAACTACCATCTTTCGCTTGTGCTTACCTCAGTATTTCAAGGCGATGCAGTCAACTGCAACAGCGGGCAACCTTTTCCGGTTTGAGTGCCGAAATCGGCTAAATCAATGACAAAATTCTTCCGCGCGCCAACCAAAATTTGTGAGAACATACTACTTGACATCCTTAGAGGTGCATGTGAAGAGCCTTGAAGAAATGATACAAATTCACCCAAACAGTCAAAAGCACATAAGGGTTAAATTGAATAACGGATTGTTATCACACGAAAATGAAGAAACGGACACCGAGTTTCATCAGATAATACTGCGGCTTGTAAGTTACTAACTTTTTCGTTTGAAGGGGGGAGGATCTGGTTTCCGAGGTCTCGCTCACATGCCAGATAGAAGCGCTCGCGTGCCAAGTTCGGCACGCGTGCAAGGGGTTGCCCATCCCTGGCCTCGGGCCTCGCATCAGATAAATCCGGTCCTGGCCGCCCCCCAAATCGAAAAGTGCCGCCCCACCAAAATCTTAAACCTAAACCTAAATCTAACTTCAGGTTCATTCTTGAAAGACCATTTGCTATTCCTTCTTTTCACCAAAAGTGCCGCCCCGGGGCATTACTGTTACAGGCAAGTTTTTGCCTGAAACAAGTAACTACTGTACAGCAGGCCTGGAACAGTCATTACTGTACAGCAGGCTAGGCCTGAGACAAGCAACTGCTGTACAAAGGCTAAGTCTAAAGATAAACATTTTTTTGAACAAAAGTCAGGCACAAAAACGTGCAACAACCTCGAATCCAGTCGAACAAGATTCAAAGCAACTTCAACCAGTTAGAGCGGAAACGAACGAGCCTGAAGTTTGTCACGAAATTCGTGACAGGAGACGTAATGAGCCCCGATAAAGATAGCTAATGAGGCAATTAGAGGCGGTTCTGTCTCAACCAGTGATAATGCAACCACTTAATGATATTTAATTAGTAACCAATCAGAGTCCCCAAACGAATGGGGAGTGTCTGAAAATTTGGCTGTAAAAGGGCTCGTTTTCGCACCTAAAATTTGAGTTGAAACTAACTGCGGTTGCGACTTGTTTCTCTCCTTCGGTTTCTCAAACTCTTACAGTTTGGATTCAGAAGTAAAGCACTCTGCCTCTAACGAATACCTGAGGTTAAGTCGTTGATGTCTATATTGGGCGTGGATCTCACTTAGCTCAACGATCAGGAGTTTTGCAAACTGGTTAAGTCCTAGCAGGACCCCTACCAGGCTATGAAATGGCTTGTCCGGGGTAAGCTCTGCCAAAATGGACGACAAACTGGCGGTTTGTCCTAAGCAGGACCCTGGTTTATCCGGGATAAGCTCTGCAAGAATGGACGATAAAAATTGGCTTGTCAGGGAAAAACTATGCCAAAAACAAATGGCAAATTTTGGCTTGTTCGGATAAACCCTTGTCAGTTTATTAGGCGATTCACATTACGTTAAAGGCGACATGCTGATTGACCTTTAACAGAAAATAAAGTTATTCGTAAGTCCTAGCGTTGTGAAATACCAAAAGCGAACAGCTGAAGTCAGCCAGCTGTAAGTGAACACGGCACTCGCTTTGACTAATGATAAATTTCCGCTGAGAAGTTTCTAGCTACATTCTGCACGATCAGAGCTTAGTGCTGAGAGTCGAAGTGTGACAGCTAACCGAATATTTGACGATATAGTGAGTGTTATAGCATAAGCAAAAATTAAATTAGATTTAATTTATTTTAAGGAAGTTACATGAGAGTTCTTGTTCGAGAAGAAATGCAAAGTTGAGACACTATAATTGGTGAGTGTTATTTTCTGTTTATTATCGTATTGTCTTTCTTTAAGAAACAATAAAAGTCATGAAATGAAGTTATTTCTATGAGTGATGTTATTACAATGAGTAGAAAAGTATCAGAGACAAATCTGTCTTTTAAGCAGACTAGTTTCTGTGAAAAAGGGCCGTGATACAGCAAGGAAGTGAACCCACCTTAATATTATCTGCTGTATCTAAAGAGGTCACTTATGCTCTCATTGTAGAGCAAAGGACCTTAACATTGCCCTCCCCCGCTCCCCCCCCTTGTCGGGGCCCTGCACAGCATAAGCGTTGTTTTATTAAAGCTATTCACTCAGGTTCATTGGTCACACTCACAGTCTCACGCTTCTTCTTCTTTCGTTTGAGCGAGTTCTTTCATCCACTGCTTGGCCGGGCTAGATTTCGGGGCAGGTGTTGAGCAGCCATTTGGTTATCTCATCGTCCAGAACCGTCAGGCCGTGCAGTCCGTGGGGAGGTCGATGGATTGGACGTTGGAGGACAACATGGGCAACGGTTTGTTCTACGCCACACTCACATACCGCAGAGGAGACCATACCCTATTTGTACAAGCAGGAGCGGAAACGTCCGACACCGGTGCTGAGGCGGTTAACCCGGACCCAGGCTCTTCTTGGGAGGGTCATTACGGGGGTTATTAAAGTGCGGAGTCTTGTGGGTTGTCCGCCCACTCCGCGTTCCATTGATGATCCGCCCACTGCGCCGCACGTATGTTGTTGTCAGAGAAGCTGACGAGTTGCTGTGCAGCGGGTACAAATGGGTGTCTCGATTTGAGGCGCCGTGCAACAGCACTCGATGGACGGGCAAGCGCTGAGTGGAGCAGATGTCCAGGCTCCATGGCACGGCGTCCTAAATATAGTGTGGCTCCACTGCGGCGAAGCTCAGCAGGTTGGATGCCTGCGAGGATTGGAAGGTTGTCCGATGGTGTAGGACGCAGGCATCCAGTCACAATTTGTAAGGCGTCGTTGATGGTGGGGTCGATAAGGCAGGTATGAGCACTGCGGCGCCAGACAGGAGCGCAGTACTCTGCAGTCGAATTGACCAGTGCCAGGGTGGCTGTTCGCAACGTTGTTGCTCCAGCGCCCCAACCGGAGCCAGCAAGTCGCCTCAGGAGTGCGACGCGTGATGTTAGCTTCTTGCGGAGTGACTCAAGGTGTCGGCGATACGTGAGCGACCTGTCCAACGTAACTCCGAGGTATTTGGGCTCGGAGCAGAAGGGCAGGGCTTTGTTGTTGAAGTTGACTTTCAACTCACGCTTAGCTTCCTTGTTGTTGAGATGGAAGACCGCCGACACCGTTTTTGTGGTGCTGAGCTTCAGCTTCCAAGTCTGAAGGTATTCACCTAGCGTTGCCATGTCCTTGGTCAGCGCCCCTTCCACCGCCTGCCAATCTCCATCACCATGCATGATTGCTAGGTCGTCAGCATATGCATACTTTCTGGAGATGGTGGTTGGCAGGTCGGAGATGTAGATGTTGAACAGTAGCCGCGCCAGGACAGATCCCTGTGGGACGCAGTTCTTGAGGCGTCGTAAGCTGCTCCTTAGGTCATTTCCAGTGGTAAGGGTAAAGCTGCGATTGCCAACCATCTCCATGATCATGTGGACCTTGTGCCTACCAGGCAGCAATCGCAGCAGCTTGCAGGTGAGGCAACGGTGCCATACGGTGACGTAGGCTGCTGTGAGGTCGACGAACACAGCTCCGGCCTTCTTTTTAGATGAAAAGCTATCCTCGATGTCCCGTGTCAACAGAGTGACAGTCTCACGCTAATAATGGACTTTTCAAACTTGTGGAACCTTTGCTATGAATTTACTGATGCTTCCTCACACACACTATAAAACTACGTGCCTTTCCGATATCAGCAGTCACTGTCTCGTTGCATATACATGCCAAGATGTTTGCATTCAACAGTCACATGCGGAAAAACGCCTACTGCCGTAACTTGAAGTAAACCTTTGAAGATTTTCTGCAATGTTATTGTTACACAACAAAGATCAGCAGTAAAACAATCCGCACGCAAGCTTCGCAACGTACTTATACCGGGAAAGGAGCGAACACAAGCGCTCATCACTACATTACACAGAACTGTGAACCTGGCTCGTGTGCGGTGTGAGTGTCATACCGGAAAATAAACTGCCATTGCAAGAATTAAATAAACTGATTGGAATTAAGCTGCTGATTTCAGGTTTATTAGAAATTTTTGGTTCATAGTCCCTATTTCCATGGGGAGTAAAATGCCCGTTTCCCCCCTTGTGGACGCCCATAGGTGTGAACAATTTTGCAGTAGCTAGCAATCAATGGAAATCGTGATACACAGCAAGAATTCTCTGTTTAAATAAAAGTTTCAAAACAAATTTTACCGTTTCAACAGGAATTCCCAACTTATAAGTGTGATGTAAAAAATGATTCAATTGGGTTTTCGGAGTGGGACAAACATCCGACTTCACCCAAAAACTTGCGACACGGGATCCGCAACCCTGCCAGTTTTCAGATGTTGTTTTTGCGGCAACAGCGCAACGTCATGCATGATTCTCTAAATCACATCATTTTGCCGTAGAAGAGAACTGAAGGCTGTACAGTTCAAAATGAAAAAATTCTGTCCAGTGTTAATATTTCCTTGACACATTTTAGGGTTTCCTTATACGGTTCAGGCATCGAAATCATTTGTGAAATCCTACCCAAGCTTATGCTTGGTTTGTGATTAGGATATCTGCACAACCCTAGACTTTCACATTTTCGTTGCAGCAACCTAGCGGCGTGCACCTAAGAATGTTGATCTTCGACTGAATTTCCCAAACTAGCCTTCACCCTGCATAGCAACTGACATATATCCAATAAACAGACGCAGGTTTTTTAAAAGAAGGTTGTGCAAATCGATTGCAATCGCCACACCCAACACGAAATTGACTCGAAGTGAAGCGTAAACAGTTGAAAATTAAGAAAAAAGGCGTCTTGAGCGATCACGACGCATTTCGACTGGATCTTGCTGAACTTCATGCGCTTGCTCCGTTTCAACGGATGCGAGCATCACCAAACGACGCATCTGTCAGCGCCGCGATTCATCGTGCTGCTCTCCGGACATTGAAACGCGTTGCTGAACTCCACGAAGTTCGACATGGATCCGATCACTCTGCAACAAACGTGGAAGCCACAGTTATTACCAGTATGAGTCTGGCCGCACAAAGAAAATGTGTAGTTTTGAGCTAATTAGCATCTATAAGATAAATTTACCAAAGAGCGAAATATTGCAGCTGCCCATAGAAAAAATCGAGCGTGCATTCATGGCTCCAGCTCGAGAGTCGTACCTCTAGATATTGTGGAAAATTTCAACCAACTAGTTCAACTAAACTGTAGGTGGAACGATTCCACGCCGGAAATCTTCCCAATATACTTACCTAGTGTAACATGTACGGTTACGGTCACAGATATTCGTTTAGGCCAAAGGTGCACAACAAGCGGCTGTACGGCCGCATGTGGCCTTTGACAAAAATTTATGCGGCCGAGTACATGTATACAAATAATGGCGACCGTGGGTTAATAAAACTCTTTGTCCAGTGTGTGAAGATGGTTAGTAGACTAGAAAGACGGCCAAACAGACGTGTGGAAGCAAAGCAGGACCGATGCAAAAAATAATATCTTGAACTTACTGGCGGCCGTACTTCATAAAAATAAGTGTAATGCTACCGGCAATAGGGAAATTGTGCACCCCTGGTTTAGGCCTTTTGTGAAGACAAGAACGTGATACTTACGTAACTGTACATCACAACAAAGAGGTTTAGGCCAATACCTTCGCAAAAGAGGTTCAAGCCAATACATTTGCAAGTAAACCACACTTGAGTATCATGTTTTAGGCTACTTGTAGAAGACGCGTGCTCTTGCCCATTCTCATTGCTTTAAATATTCTTATTGTTGTGCTAAGCATCTCAAAAGCAGCTTGCAAAACATACAATGTTCGCATAATATCTTTTGAAATAGCAAAAGCAAACGTTTGCGAAACGGCCTCAGTATAAAACTTGTTGCGGTTAAATTTTGTCTGGAACGTTGCGGCTGTAGCTGGCATCAAGACGAATCCTAGAACATGATTCCGATAACCGGCAGGGATGGTAAGAAAAGGACGTTACTACGGCCTACTTAATTAAGATACGGTCAGATCTTAGGTAGGTCGTGACGTTACCCTCAATGATTTTCAAATTCGGTGCATACCACGATGGTAAAAGTTTGCACATAGGCCCAGTTTCGTTCACTTGGCTCTTGCCAACACAATTCTGTTTCTACCCCATTCCCAGTAGCGCAGCCAGAATTAGGCCGATAAGGCCATGAACCCCCCGAAACAAACTTGCTAAGATTTTTAGCTGGTGCTGTAGATCAATTTCAACTGTTCGAAAAATATACGGAAAGAACAATCGGACTCAAGCAGCGACTAGTAACTCCGTCCTGTTCTCTCACTGAACAGCGTTTAATGTTACCTTTTGCGATTAGATGCGAAAAAAATATTATTTGCAACGTTGCCAGTCACAACACCAGCAAGTGAACGTTCGTTTTCAGCGCTTCGACGGCTGCTAGCCTATCCACGCAGCAATATGGGGACACGACCGCTTTAATGGATTGGCTCATTTGACGATTAATCGTGATGTGATAGTTGATTCTGAGATAGTTAATGACGAGTTGTCCAAAAGGAAACGCAGACTGAATTTTATCTTGTCATTATGTGCTCGCAGGTATTTTATGAAATTAAGATTTGGATATTGGCATCCTCTTATTTGTTTCTATGAATCCACTTACGTACTTTTACGTAGGCCTACCGCTGACACCTCGTGTCACTTCGCAAAAAGTTGACATGCGTTGCCAGGCCCGTAAGTAGGGGGGACGCAGGAGGCAATTTCACCTCCCATGCAAAATCTTTCGCACCTTTGGCAAAATGTGTTGGACATAGTTTGAAAGTATTGGACATATTTTAAAAAATTTGGGCTCCTCTCAGAAAAATCTTCGTCCCTCCTGGTGTCCCAAACTCCTTGCTGGCTCCGGCTGGGATGCTGGAGCAACATCGTTGCGACTTCCCCATGGATTGCACGGCCTGACGGCTCTGGATGATGAGACAATCGGTTGACTGCTCTGCTCAACACCTGCCCCGAGACCGAGTGCGGCCAAGCAGTGGACTGAAAGAACTGGCTCAAACACTGATGATGATGAAGCAGCTTGTCCTTGCGTTACGTACTGTAGGCATTCCCATCTAAACCAATCTCACTGTGCAGTTTTTATATGTGTTGAATACAATGGCGTACCCAGACCAAAATTGTGGGAGCGAAAACTGTTGGGGGAAATTGATTTCAGGCTAGAAACAGTACGTTGTTTGGGATACCGCTTTAAGAAGCACAAAATGACTAGATATTCTAAAAATTAGAGGGGCATGGTCCCCCTGGCTGCGCCTGTGGTTGAATAAAGTAATAACAAACTTAAGGTTTCATCCACAGCTCTTCCTCTCCAATTCCTCCCTGGAACAAATTTCCTCCCAGCAATTAAAAACTTCCTCCCTTAGTGAGTCAAGTGGTTCCCGTTTGGGAACCTCTGGTGTAACGAATGGAATTGTGTGTAGAAAGCATTACTGAGGTCGGGATAATTGCAACGTGCATATCTGTGATAAGGTGAATGAACATGCGGTGTTCCACATGAAACAGATCTTGCGTTCAGGCCCCCAACCAGGTATGTGGGCAACCGGGCAATCCCCCCGAATTTTTCAAAAACATGTTTTATTGTTAGGTATAAACAACAAGTTACAATCATTTTGACTCCCCTCGAAAATACCTGCTGGTTGCGGCCTTGCTTGTGTTGCCCTGTAGCCTGGATTCTAGAGTTGCGGCGCTCGATTCGTTGCCTATTGCAAACTAGACCAGCACGGTGTTATTGGGACAAATATATCCACATCAGCACAGTATTAATGTTACAGTGTTTCGCTACTTTGCTTTCATCTTATGTATACAAAGGTCCATGAATGCCTAAAAATCTGTCTGTGGACCCCTGGGGTCCATGGATCTCCGATTGGGAACCACTGCTCTAGATTCTAGATTTCTAGACTTTTTGTTATTGTGCACTGTGCAGCCGTAGCCTATGATATATACAACTGGAGGCAACGAAACGTAGTAATAAAAGGAACGTTCGTAAATAACTTACTTGTGTGATCCCAAGGGAGACGGGCAGATCACGGTTTGAATTGCAGTTTTTGTTTAATCCTGACCATGTAACTTTTGGGATCGAAAAACCGAGGGATTTGTTTTAATTTGATATGCTTAGAAAAACCAACTGGATTTTATTTATTCTTAACGATTTTATTCACTCTTAGCGTTGGCATTTGGGAGTCTATGATTTTGGTAATACAACGTCATATACTCTCTTGTTTTCACACAAATTTAAAATTTGGAGAGTTAGAAAAAATCATGCACTCAGCGTGTGCGTCAATGGAGCAACTGCAACAAATCGTTGCTTTGTTTCGCGATGGCTTTCATCTTCAAACAGCAGCTGTACAAATAACGTTATGGCTTGCCTTGTGATGTGATCATGTTCCCAACTATTTGTCAAACAGTGCAGTAACAATGTTATGCACACATACAGCGTCCGCCTCACTCACCTGAATTTTCCTGGACTGTGCACATCATTCTTGATCGTGTCTTTTGCAGCTTCCGGGCGGTAGTGGCCGCACCGCACCTTTACGGCAAGCATAAAAGTACAGTATCTTTCTTTTTACAAATTTAAACGCCCACATATCCGCGAGTTGATCGATTTATTCACGACCGGATTGACAACGCTGCCAACCAACACACTTTTTTTCAAAATTTTCAGTTTCTGTTTATTCTGAATTTTCAAAAAGCGCACACATTCTTAGTTTTCACTAAACCAACTGGTATCTACAGAAAGGAACACTTTCCCAGAAAGGAATCAGACACTACTATGGTGTTGGCAGAGTATATTTTCCCACTGAGCTCAGCGAGTGGGCATCTTCAGTTCTTATTCAAACAGAAAGACGACCAGATTATTTTTTGTGCAATTCTTTTTACTAGCTCAAATAAAGATGTTTCGTTTTTTGCTGCTACATTTGGTTAAGTACTCACATTGTGAAGTTCTTGCTCTATCCACGAGAAGGTATGTAATACTTAAATATTTCCTCAAATACCTTAACGTTAAACTTTTTTCACAATTTAACTTCTCATTTCTGGAGATTACTAAACCGCAAAATTGGAAATAGGGGCGTAAAATTATCAGTTTGTCTCCGTAATCTTGAGATTCAGACAATTCTGACCTCACTAGTTCTTTGAAGCACTATAGAGAACGTGCAATCCGTCCCGAATCATGTTACACAACTACAGAAATTAAGGTCAAATTCTTAAAATGCACTAGATAATTTGTTTTAGCTTCTGAAAGAGGTTTAAGAGGCATGCATACGTTTGTGTCAGCGTAGCTTATAAGACGTAGCCTCGGCCTTCTTCATTTTACTTCTTGAAAATGTTTTCGGAACCAGATTTCAAAATGCAAACTTTTCAGAAGGTTTGAGTATCTGTAAAGGCTACGCGAAACTTTATTATAGGCAGTAATCACCACTTTTTCATTTAGATTCAATTTTGTTCATCTTCATAGAGCGATGGCGTTAAACGTTGTGTAAACATGCACCTGCAGGTGCCGAAGACATGCTTGTTTTTTTTTTAATTTGCAGCTTGAGGAGGAAAACAAACGATTCACGTAATTAAATACAAACAAAAAGCAGGACAAGCGAAACTCAATGTCAGCTCAGTGACATATAACATATACAGTGGCGTACGAGGCGGGGGACGGGGGCGGGGCGGCTGCCCTCCCAGCTTGAAAAATTCAGGGCAAACTCTGTTTTCTGGGCAAGCTCAAGTTCCTCAAAAATCCTGAATGATAAAAAATATTTCAATACATTGAAAAATTTCAGGGCAAATTTTGTTTTTCAGGGCAAGCGAAAGCTGTTCAAAATTCTGAATGATAAGAAATATGTATTCAATGCAGTGAATTCAGGGCACACTCTGATTTTCAAGGCAAGCACAAGTTGCTCAAAAATCCTGAATGTAAAAACTATATTCAATACAGTGAAAAATTTCAGGGAAATCTCTGTTTTCAAGGCAAGCTCAAGTTCCTCAAAAATCCTGAAAGATAAAAAATATTTCAATGCAGTGAAAAATTTCAGGGCAAACTGTGTTTTTCAGGGCAAGCGCAAGTTGT
>JGI24158J21664_10001006_pt1 | contig 29694 bp, 21 predicted proteins | sample Ectturendosymbi3_FD_21664 | JGI IMG/M metagenome (IMG submission 21664)
ATATAGAAAGGTTAACTATTTCTCTATGACAATCTGGAAAGAGAAAAATGAATAAGGTCATCGATAAAGGTTTTAGAAGCTGCCGCTTTGTTTCAACAATTATGAAACACCCTGTACTAATGTCATTTCGCAATTGTGTTCGCCAGATTATGCATTGTATATTGTAATGCCAGCAGGATTCTTTAAAGAACCGCAAACCTGGTTGAAGTGCAGGTTTTGAAGGAAATTGTTTACAGCTCTCGGTGTCCCACTTATGGCGTGTAGCCGTACATTTTTGAATGCACTGACCGGTCCCGGTGTTGTTCTGCCCCGTATACAAGGTTGAATAGATTTGATCGATTTTGAAACCAATCTGTTCAAGTAACCAAGCGTCATATTGTGAAGATTGCTACTAGTTTTTGGAAAATTTGTGGGTTGCATGACCGACTTACTTAAGCGTGTTTTCTTACCTTCTCTTTAGGTTCAAATAACACCAGACGGTCGGTTAACCATAAAACATATGCGACGAGACGATGCGGCTGATTATGAATGTTCAGCATCCAACGCTGCTGGCTCGGCTTCAATGTCTGCATCGGTCGTGGTGCACGGTGAGAACTCAACTGTGTCGAAGGTCATCAGTTTCGTATCATGATTTGTCCAAGACATTTATGGATTTGTGAATTACTGCGCAAAGTTCGACCCAGGGGTGGATTGGGGGGGGGGCGAACGAGGCGGTCGCCTCGGACCCGCCTTTTTAAGAGATGCCGTGGGGTTTCCTTGTGAGAGTTTCGCACTTAGTTTTTGCATAGTTTTGGTAAAAAGCTGTGAATCTCTCTAGATCCACATTTAACTAACTTTGCAGCATGTCGTATGTTTTTCAAAATAAAGCAGAATTTATGGGCAAATGTGCCAAAAAGGGCCTCTCAACAACTTTATTGTGTGGTTTTGCAGCCTCTCTCTGAGAGATTACCTCTGGCCCCTAAATTGTAATGTCCACCCCTGGTTCGATCCAAAGTAGTTTCCATTAACGAAATTATATTTTCTTGCGTAAACAAAAGCCATGGCATGAACATACACGGTTTTCAATCATGATTGATGTTACGATTGACGTTAATTCGTTTCTCGCGGAAACCTGCGCCCATTCGATTATATTCAAAGTGATGTGAAAAGTTCCTCGTATTTTCAAAGTTTGAACGCGTGATATTTGATGCAATAATGTCTTTGTTAGTGTACGTTATGAATGCAATGCTCTGTTATTCACATCAGAAAAGCCACACGTGACCATCTCAGTCGTCGGAGATGAGGTTCTGGTTGTGGGGGGGAGGGTCAAAGTTTCCTGCAACGCATCGGGATTCCCCGAACCGGATGTGACGTTGATGAAGGTTCGTTAAAGCATTTTCAAGATTATTCGGCAGCCCCCCCACTGCACCGAATGTCTTTCGCTCGTACTTACTTTCGGTCGTTGCGGCCAAATCGAAGTTTGAGTCATTTTTCATGACTCGTGTGTTTTCGCACGACCTCGGTTTCCTGACATTGTTAAAAGTGTGCTTGTCATCACTTTGCTGTTTAAAGCATCGCAAAGTCATTTCTTGCTTTCTGCCGTTTCGGGTCTGAACGCTGTACGATATTTCAAGTTCATTTGGGTGTCCTGATCTTAAAGGTCAAATAGCACAAAAAAGCAGAAAATCCATCGACCTTTTGCTTTACATTTTTTTAAACAACGAAACTTTCGGTTTTGAAAACTATTTCTCTACCCCCACTTCACTCAACCCTTGCCTGGGTTTGAGTCCCACTATTTCTGGAAAGTGAACGATCTGGATCCAGTTTGACATAAAAATAAAAAACCTTTGAAGAAATGCGGATGTCACTTTTTTCTCAAGTATTTTGTTCCATACAGTCGATTGTAGTTTTTGAAGCATGCATTGTTTTTGTTTTGACAGAATGGATCATCACTCGAGCGTGACGAGTTCATGTCGAGTTCACTCAACCTGTCAGATTCGGGAATGTATTCGTGTGTTGCCACCAACCAAGTGGGGAGGGCTGAGGAAAACGTCTCCTTGCTCGTTCATGGTTGGTTCGCATTTGTTCCTGGATCATTAGAATGTTTTTTAATCCTCGATAGATTCTTGCTTGTGGTCGAAGTCAATACTTTTATCAAAGGATTGTGCCTGGCTCCCCCAAACAAGGGGTAAATAAAAAACTGTAGCGTTTGACTTATGCTGCAATTCAAACGTATATCAAGAGCTATTTTCAAGACATTGTGCGTAAAAACATCTGCTTGACTATATTATTCACATATTAATCAGATACAAACCTGAAAATGGAAATCGATTCAATGATATTCTTAGCCGTGGTGATATTTTTATGATCAAAGCTCAATTATTTCTTTATCAGCCACTGACCTTACATATCGGATAATATAACGGAGTCAATTATTTTGTTCCTTAATAATGCAATTGCAAATACGTTTTCTGTAATCTTTTTCGTTACAGTTAAATCACAATTATTTTGCAGAAAGATATATTAAATATATAGGTGCTTGATATTTTTACAGTACTTCACTAACACTTTTTCTCCATCACGCAGTTAAATCAACATATCTGCGTTTTTTTTCCACTAGCGTCGGAACATGAGTATGGAAACTCTTGATACTTACTTTGGCTTCACTTGCATTACGTGTATTTGGAAATAGTTCAATTATAAATACATGACTTGTGTAAAACTCGATATAAAGCCGCAAACTTTACAAACAGGTAATTTCTTTGCATACAGGTCCTCCATTAGCAACTATTGATCCTGAGAGCGTTGAAATTCGAGCCCATCAGTCTATGACGTTATCCTGCGTCACAAACGCAACCCTGGCAACAAACATCACGTGGTCGAAACGGGTGAGTGAGCAAGATACGTTTCTGTTCATGTTTGATGCGCAACAATATTAGAAAAACAGACAAAGTAGTTGCAATGCAAGAGGTAGTAACGCCGACAGCATCTCTTTAACTCGCGTTTGACGCATATACTCTTAGCGTGACGAATTTTCTCATTGTGTCGCAACAATGGAGTAACTTTCATCCCCACTACTGTTGATTTAAAAACTAACGACATGATTCCGCCCAGTTAAACTTCTGTTTCTTTCTACAAACCGAATGTTTTTTTCTCTTAGGAAGGAAACGTAACTGTTAACGCCACTTTCACCCACAACGACCTCGTCATCAGTGACGTAAATGCTGATGATGCAGGCACTTACGTGTGCACAGCGGCCAACCTTGCCGGATCATTCTTCACCGAATCCTTCGTCAATGTGCACTGTAAGTTGTTTGCTATTGGAGAGCGCGCATAACATTAACTAAAGAACTGACGCTTTATTTTTCCTTTCTAGCCTTCGTCCCATTCTTCGCACAAACGGATCGTTCGTACATTTCCTATGCATTGAGTGACGGCAGCTTTTACACGAGCTTCAACATCACCATATCTTTCCGTGCAGTTGCATTGGATGGCATTCTCTTGTATGCGCCCAGTGATGGAAGCGACTTTTTCAGCTTGAACCTGGCCAATGGATTTGTAAGTTTTTCACTCTTTTGCAGGTTTCACGTTTCTATAATTTTATTTCCGTTCTGTTGTTAACGTAAAGGTAATGAAATACTGAAAACTATCAATTCCAAAAACTCGAATTTGTAAGGACGGTAGGTTTTGTTGTTCGAAGCTTTCATTGAACGAAGATGTTTTTTTGCCAATTGCTGATCAGATTTTTGCTCTGTTTGATTTATCTCTGGCCAACAAAGAAGAGCCATCAATTGACCTGAAGTATTTGCAACATTTGAAAATCAACTGGCATTTTTTCCTTTCAAACAAACGCTTGGAAAATTTTAGCTGTTAAAATGTTCCGTCGTTGATGTTTATGTTGTGCGCGCAGATGCCTTTCACGCAGCCCCTCGCATGTGTTTGTGTTGCATTCCTTGCAGGTTGAATATCGGTTCGACGTCGGTTCCGGTCCGATGACCACACGAAGTTCGGTTCCGCTTGAGAAAAATCGATGGTACACGGTCCAAGTGTCGCGGATCGCGAACATGGGCTACCTGAGTGTGGACGGTGGAGAAGTGGTTCCGGGGAAGTCCCAGGGTGAATTCCGTGCTTTGGACCTCAGCGGGATTTTGTACGTGGGTGGAGTCCCAGCAGGCCAGGACATCTTCCTGCCAGCGGATTTGCAAAGTCTCGCTCCGGATTCCGGATTTTACGGTACGGCACTGCAACGGTCGCAGAGATCTCGTCGAATTTTAACAGTTGCTCACAGAAAGTATCGGTGAACCTGAATTTTTTAAAACTGACCTGTGATTGACCCTTTGGCGAAAATGCTGACTTTGTTTGCACACGTGTGTTGCGATAATTAGCCTTGTGGTTTGCTGAGTGCATCGTTTGTATGTGTGTGATGCAACAGTCGGACCAGGACCCCCACGTGACGTCCCCTTGCGGACAATGCTTATTTGACGACAGGCTAAGTTCTTAACTGGAACAAAACGGTAAACGCTGCAAAAACGCTGTCGAACCTTGACGCATTTTAACCTACACGGAGTGTCCGTCACATCGACAATCTCTCTCACTATCTCTTGGGTCTGATGTTTTGTTTATGTTGTTGTTAAACTCTGCCACACTGTGCTTCCCGGCAGGTTGCATCAGTCAACTGATTGTGAACAAACAAACTGTGGACATGGGATCGGGGGCGGTGGACAGGACAGGTATCGTGCGATGCAGGACTTGCGGGTCGGGGGGTGAAGACTCGCCCTGCGATAACGACGCATCGTGCACGGAATCTTACAAATCAAAAAAAGGATATGTTTGCAATTGTCGTCAGGGCTTTGTTGGCGACAACTGCCAGTTTGAAGAAGATCTCATCTGTGCCGAAGGTATGTCGCTGCACACTGCAGTGTTTGTCATTAGTCCGCATGTTTTGATAAAACGTTTTTTTGCTGTAATCAACTTCGTTGTTGTACATTTAGATTTTAGCAAGTACAGAAAAATAAAGTGTGCTTCTTTGGATGCAGATAAAACGGGAAGAAACCAAGAGTATGTTGGTATATATAACTCGCACTGTTATTACTATAGGCGTGGTGTATGCGTTCATATTTACCTCAAATTACCCCTGGTCAGTCAACAAACACCTACGCGTAAATCTATATCTATATGAACTTCGAAACGCAAAGGTGTTCGAATAATGGTATGGATTCTCTGTAAACTTTTTGTTCATGTTTCCAGTCACGAAATGCAATTTCTAACCCTGGCAACAAAGAAGTTACATGTTCACCATCCACTAACACGTAATAAAAGTTTCCATAGTGCCAGTCACATATGCTCTATCCCTATATGCTGAACCAGCTGCTGTAACTTTTAGATGGTCTTAATCCTTCAAATGTGGTTAGATTAAAAAAAAAACATTTCCAAGTATCTGCAAAGATTTGCTACGCAGTGTGGTATCGAGCCCATCTCAGAATAGTTTTGCTGCTTCACAACCATCCACCCACATGGCAGTCTATTGTATCGACGTTTTCAGCAAATACGTAATTGATCGTCAGTGGCAACGAAATCGCATTTCTACTGAATTACAGAAAAACGTTGAATTTCCGTAACTGAAGTGTTTTTGTATGTGAGGAGACGACGATGGAACAATCTGGCCGTTGGTACAGGTTATATTCCCGCCATTACAATATTGTTTTGTTTGCAGACGTATGTGGGGCTCATGGAAGATGCGAAAAAGACCTCGAGCTTGAGCTGGGTTACCGGTGTGTGTGCGCCCACGGGTATGTTGGACCCTTCTGCACAGAAATGACAACAACAACAGCAACAACAACTACGACGACACACGCAGCCATGCGATTCCGCAATCTCATTGATGGCTTGTTTGACGTCAAACCGGAAGACAACAAGCTTGAAGCGAAAGGTCTACGTTTAACAGTAGACAACTCAGCTGGCGTCGAACCGCTTGTTCCGTCGCTGCCACCACAACGTGATCCTCCACAAAAAACAGTCTCGTTCAACCAGGTGAGGTGATTTGTTTGCAAAATAACACATAAAACAAATAAATAAACTTCAAGGCGAACAATGATGCTCAGAGCACGGTTTTTGAGCTTAGCACAGTATTCTTCAACCGGGGTCCCGCGGAACCCTAGGGTTCCGCAAAACATGTAGTGGGGTTCCGTGAGTTTCGAGGGTTTCTCGTTTCCTCCAAACGTTCACTAGCGCATAATTCATTTTTTTTACAAAGCTCCCGTCCTTTGGAACTCCCTACCACAATACATTAAATTGTCTTCAAGTTTTGCAGCATTCAAAAACCGCATCACCCTCTTTTACCATGGCAAGAAACATAATATTTGGCACTTGCAATGGGTCAAATCCATCCACTACCTAATTACGCTGTATGTTTCGCCTTGGTCACAGCACTTTAAACATTAATATGAAATCCTTTCGACAGTGTAGTTGTGGGTCTACAGAAACACTCGAACACCTTCTCTTGCAGTGCAATTTGACCTTACACCATCGAAATTTGCTTCTTTTAACACTAAAAAATACCTTGCTTAATGAAAAAATTTACAATCAGCCACAATATTCTACTATCACAAATAAAACTCTAATCCACATTCTCCTGTTTCGCCACCCGAAATTATCATTGAAACCAACAGAAGTTATCTTCTCAGCATTATCTCGATTCCTGAAGAACAGTAGGCGGTTTAAATCTCTTATTTAACAATGTTGACCCAACCATTTTCCTGTGCATCCTGTTATATAACTTGCCCTACCGTCTCGTGACTGGTTCCTGTTTCTTTGCACGTTCACTGCCATTTATCATTGTTCGTTTGTTACCGTTCGTTTTGTCTATTCGGTTGCTCCTATTTATATTGTGCCCAGTTAGTGGGCACTGCCCGCCAACTCGATTAGACATGAGTTATCAATCAGACCTCGGCCTGCCGCCAATTGTCTTTAAATAAATTCGTCGCATTACCTGTGATTCAGTTAAGCCCAACTTTTTACCATTTGGTCAAGCCAGATGAAGCAAAATAACACAGTTTCTTATGTGAAGCGAAACAATAACCACAGCGAAAGTGTGGACGGTAATGAACAATGTAGTTCAAGTGTAAAAGAGGCACCTAATCCGAAGCGGACCAAATGCAATTCGAATTGCCGAAGTTACAAAATGGGACGACACATATTTGATACGGGTTCTTTTTACCGGATGACCAAATTCTGAATGTAGCAGCTACATTCCAAAAATGCAAGAACAACCAAGTCATCAAATTTCTTGCTTTTTATCTTCTGTAGTAACAGTTTAGTTGTTGAGGTGTCTAATAAAAAAATATTTGATTTTCTTACAAGTAATTCGTGTTCTTAAAATTTTTGTCAATGGCGCTCCATGACAAACGCGAAAGTATATCAGGGGTTCCGCGATGACAAAAAGGTTGAAGAGCACTGGCTTAGTGCCCCATGGACAGACCACCAAAAGTAATTATTCAGAGTTTGCAAATGTCCGCCGAGAGTGTGTTTTTGATATAAACATTTGCAGGGTTGAAAATATCTTTTTTTTGTTTCAGTGATTCTAGTTTGTTTGACCCCATTCTTTCACGGAAACTTACTAAACGTGTGATGTCGTCTGATGTTTTGTGTTTGAGTGTCGTTGAGTGTCTTCAAATAGCAGCAGATGCATTCCTGGGATATACGCCCCACTGCGTGTGGCAGCGAAGAATGCTGTTGTTTCGATCAGGAAGAAACCTGCTGTGCAGTTTGTCATGAACCATTATTGGTCTGAAAATTTATAGAAACATCAAACAACACAAGAACGACCGTTGCATAAAATCTAAAACACGTGAAGCTATCTCGAGTTGAATAGAAGCTGTTAAGACGCCTGTTCCGTAGGCGAAATACATACTCTGATAAGATCATAGCGTCTGAGATATGGTTGTAAAAGGATTTCTTTCCATAGTTAGATATATGAAGTTACTGCTGTTGGCAAAACTTTGCACTTCAATTGTTGCGTCACAACTACGAGTGTTGCGTCACAAAGTGAAATTTTAGCAAAGCTTTGACGCGCGGCTGGGGTTGTCCGACGTAGCCCTGCAGCAACTAGCGCTCGACACAGGGTCAACCCGGTGCGTTTTGGCTTTCAGGAGTCCTACATGGTGACGCGCTCTGTCAAAGCTTCTCTTCCTCTCCGCACCAACATCCGTTTGAGGATCAGGAGGAACTCCCGGTCGGACGGTCTCATCTTGTACAACGAAGACGAGGTCGATACGAGTGGGGTCTCCACCCACTTCATTGCTCTCGCCATGCGCAACAACATGTTGGAATACAGGTTCAGCTCAGGATCAGGTGACGTATGATGATCTTAGAGCTTTTATGATAGACGTGAAACCATCTCTTGTTTAGCGTTGCGCGGTAAAACGCGATCGTTAAGTTACATGTGGCGTGTTAACGACGGCGGAAGGAATATGCTGCCACAGGATAATGCGCTGTAACACGTCTAACTGACACTCGTTTTAACCTGCTAAGCAAACGTTCTACGTAAACCTTTCCGTCTTTAAAAGCTCGTAAACATTTAACCGCGGTCTTATGTTGATAAAGAGGCAAGCAATCAACAACGAAAAACTCCGGACAGCACATGATTTGAATTTGCAGTAAAAGCATTTCAATTTACGTGATCATTCATTTCGCAGATGTGACTGTGCTCCAAGCACCTATGTCTGCTGTGGGAGTGGGGACATGGCACACGATAGAAGCTCGGAGGAGACGAGGAAAGTGCAAGCTGCAGGTTGATGGCGTCACTGTAGCGCGGGCCCGGACGTCTGGTGGTGCCCTGATGGCCGTTAATGGACCGATGTTCCTTGGCGGCGTCAAATTCTGGGACCACGTCCCGGAAAAAATCCATGTCCGGGACGGTTTCGATGGTTGCATGGAAGAGGTGTGCGACTTGGTATTCTTTGATTCGTAGAAAAGTGCGATTTGGTCAAAATAACTCTGTATCTGTTGCATGAAGCTTATTTCAGAGAGGAAATACAGTTTAATATTTGGTAAAAAATAAAAGTTTGCATTTCGTTTTTATGTGTTTGCCTTGCTGTCATAATGACTAGACCAAAAAGTTACATTTAAACTGATCGACAAACATGAACTTTCTGAACCTTTTTTGAGATTTCAAACCTTGAAGTGGAGATCTATGTCTTTTATGTTTACGTACAGCTTAGCATATCACCAAACTCCCTCTGCACCGCCAAGTTATGCAGTTTGTGAAACTAATATTATGTTTCTTGCTTTAGAAAAGCCAGAATTAATCTGATTGAAAAATCTTAATCGGCTAGTTGATGCCTGAAATTTTCTTGCTTTTTACGTAAATGTATTGTGACGATGCAGCTTCGAATAAACGGGAAACGGATTTCATTCGATGATAAGTTTACGAAGAAAAACACTGGCGTTTGTGACGTCACAATCAACGTGGCTGTGCCGACCTTGCCAGGTAAAACAGCGATTTTTCATGTTTCCATGTTTTATTACCAACAAATTCACTCAGCAGGAAGATTTCAGTCTCAGTTGACAATTCTAGGGTGATTTATGTCAAGGTTATTTTATGTAACTGATTGAAAATGCGCGTGAATTGCTGTTTGTTTACTGCTTACCACAATAACCACTGTTGCTCATATCTGGCGACGCTTTACATCGTTGTTGCTGAGCGCGTCTATGCAGTCAATTTGTAACTGTTTGTCGGGCTGGAAGAGAAAGTAGAAAGTGGAGGAAATGACTCTTTGATGAGAGAAATGCGTTACTTTTGAACTTAAACTGAACCAACATGCTGTTGTGCGGGGGGGTTGGTACTTATGTCAATCTTTACTCAGTGTGGTAGTTGTTCGCTCGCTGTAAAGCAGATAACCCTTATAGTGACTTTCACAGTCACACATCCAAGTCTGCTCGTGAATGTCAAAACCAAGTCTGAGGCGCACGTGGTATACCTGTGTTTGGCCACCACAACTTCATCAACTAAATGAAGCTTATTGTAACGCATCGGTACGGAAAAAAGTGCAAAGGTGTTTTTCTCGTCTTCAGTGTCAACGCAGCATCAAGATCATCACACTGTTCACCCTCGTTACTCTGCGAGGCTCACTGGGACATCTTACGCCACTTTTCACGGAACTGCCTTTCCGCACGATGGCGTAGCCGAACAAATTAGCGTTTCGTTCCGAACAGTTCATCCCAATGGTTTGTTGCTGTTTCATGGACAGGTTCGTACGGAAATCTAACTGTGATTCATTTGACGCGCTAGGCAAGAGCAGTTCCTTCAGCTTTTTGCGTTTAAAACAGACAATAGCCAGCAATTTATATCTACTTGTATTTAGTTACCAAAATGCCCAACTTATTTTCATGACAACAATGCTCTTTTGTTGGGCATTTTACACTTTTCGTCCATTAATTTATTTACTTTTATTGTAACCTGCTAGTAACTGCGTACTATCCATTTCTGAATAAGAGCAAATGATTCTATTTGAATAAGAGCTGATGACGCCTACCTTGTAGGGGAAATATATACTCTGTAAGATCCTAATGTCCGATTCTTTGCTGAGAAAGGTTTCTTTGCATAGACAGCCCTATGTATTTCATGTGACTAGTGACGAACTTTTTCTTTTTTCATTTCAATGCTACGGCGTTGCACTTCGAAAGAAGAAAATATTTAAATTTAGTTTTCAAAACTGAAATTGTCACCGTAGTTGCGAATATATTTTTTTTACTACGAATGGCCTTTTGCATTGACGGTTAGATAATGTGAAACTCTGCCTTTCCTGCCGCTGCATAAGTTCATTACTCAGCGCGACTGAATACGTGCTCTGTTGCTGGAGACGTTTCAAAGGCAGTCCACCGCATGATATTCGCGCGATATTACGATCTCGCTGCGCGGCATCAGCAGCTGTGAAAAACCATGCCACTTGCTGCGAACTTGATATATTTCGAATTCGAAGCGACCAAGGACCAGCCTTTCACTGCTGGCACTTTTTTCTGAACCCGTTTCGCAAAATTAGAGTACAAGTATAACGCCAACTTATCGTGCAAATTGCATGTTACTTGCTCTCGTAATAGTTCGGTAGACGTTCGTTTGATGCAGGTTCACTCAAATCTGCAAACAAGTTAATTTTTGACGATTATTTCCAGGACATCACTTCTGATGGCGAGCCTCCACCCGGTGAAAGCACAGTGAGGGGTAATGGCGGGGGAGACTTTATCTCCATCGGTATTCAAAACTCGAACCTTGTCTACTCGTTCAACCTCGGTGGAGGGCGCAGCAGAGCAGTGAGCATCTTTCCAGTTGCTGATGGTCTCTGGCACAAAGTCGTTGTGGTCAGAAGGGGTACTCTGGCCTTAATGTGGCTTGATGACTTGAAAAGGCCAGTCGCAACACAGTCCTCTCCGTCACATACCGATGCGAACACTCCAGGACTAGTATATGTTGGTCAGTACCTTTGCAATTTGTGAAAGAGAAGTTGTTAAATGATTTTGTAAACTTTGAATTGTTTCATAGCCAAACTTGGTTTATTTACCACTACCACACTTTTCCTATTTGAACGTGGTTTGCTTTTTTAAGTTTGTTTATTTATACGCTTGGTGTGGTTAGCAGTACTCTTTTTTCTGATGTAATCAACGCAAAACGCTTTTTGTTCAATTTCCAGCAAAAGTTGCGTTTTTTATTTTGTATCAATTTCCAACGAAGAGTTAACGCCGTTGTATAATATTTGTTTGTCGGGTGTGACTGTCCGGTTTTGAAGACGTCCATTACCGTCCAAAGTTGAAACCAGAACGCATAATCGTTAGTGATGAATTTTTGAGATAAACTTTATGTTTTTATCCTCTACCGGCAATGTAACAAGCTAAAAATCCCATCTTCACGAAAATAAGTGAAGAACTATCCACATTCAGAACGTGCCTGTACTACTGTTATCCTGTATTCTTTCAGCCATAGCTCTGTTTGTTCTTTGTCTTAACGCACTAGTCTCTCATGTGCACAGGAGGTGCCCCGGATGTGACGCGTTTGACTGAGAGTGACTACACTTCCGGTTTTGTCGGATGCCTGAAAGACCTTCGCATTACGAGAATATCGGCGTCACGGCTCGGCGAAGTCGGTTCCAAATATCTGGACGATTCTCCTTCGGCCGCGCTGGATTTCAGTCGTTCCGGTTCACTGGAGCGCGTCCGTTTAAGGTTATGTCGAGGGACTTCCCCGGCCGAACGAGTTCTCAACTTATAAGAGCGGGGGGGGGTGGAGGTAGGAAATGCTCACAGCATTGCATTTTTTCTTCACACGTTTCTCCACAGAGCTCGTGCTGGATGCGGCTTTTGGACACCGACTAATAGCCATGCTGTGCTGCGTTTGTATTTCGCGACGACGCAACCACAGCCTATTGTGACGTAACTGCTGTCGGCCACGGGCTGCTGGGATGAAAGGGCTTTTTCTGTCGTTTCCTAATTTTTTTTTTTTGCATTTGTTCAGCATAAGAAACAAACGAACACAAAACTACTGTTTTCTGTATCTAATGTCGATGCGTATTGCTTGCATTTTACAGTCGCTACTCGCACAATGCTTGAGGTACATCGGGTGTTTTTTGTCTCTGCGTATATGCTCAACCTCAGTCACAGGAATCAGCATGTAGGTCGCCGTCTTGCCGTTTGCGTAGACTACTTCATCAACAGAGCGTCCGCAAAATTTAGAACCTTTCGTCAATTTGTGATCAGATTTGCTGTATCTCCAAACTGGATAAATCGATCCTACAATATGTTAAGTTGTCCAATATTTCAGTGTTGAAATATCGTTAACGTTTTCGCTGCTCTGGATGTATTAAGTTTTCTTAGTTTTTTTGATGTTGCCGAAAAGCTGAAGTTTGAAACCGGAGAGCCGTATTCGTTACCATGCCAACGAAAATTTAACCATTTCACCGATAGTCAAGGCGTTGTATCCTGCCCGCCGTGTTCATTTGTACGACGATAACACGCAATTCGTGTGAAATTCTTACCTTTCCTGCCATATTAGATGCGTGGCTTGTGTAACTGTTGTCATGTAGGTTGTGTTGTGCTTTTCACTCGGATTCAACTAAAAAAAAACCTTGTAAAATCTGCTGAAAAGAGCGCCGAATATGATGAAAAATTCAATAATAACTTTTTGCGGCTTGTCATCGGCTGCACTCTTCCGTCACATAACAAAGCGAAACGCATCGTAAGGTTTTACTTCATAGTATCTATCATCTTCTTGCTCGCCGCAGCACAGGGTAGCCCTGCTTTATTGTTATTGCTATTATATTATTCGCGCGCCACTCTTATAAATGGCCGCGGTGTTTTTCATGATCGTTGTTTGGCGCGTTCGTGTTTTGACTCTTAGAAGACCTTTGATTTTTAATAAAATGCGTTTTAATGTCTTTTCGTATCTCTTGTTCACGTCTGTCCTTCGCTGCTGGGGGTTACTTGCACGGCTGGGGCCAGGACAGCATCGTTTGCCAACAAACAGTCGCCATGGTGATGGTAAACACGCTTGTGATGTGCAAACAAGACAAGCTCTGTCACAACCAGCATGGGCGTCAGAAGGAATTCTTCCAGGGAGGCAACAGTGAATTTGTCCAGGGGGAGCCAAAAAGATTTTTCCAGTGAGGGGGCAAAAGTGGTGAAATTTAATTTTATCCACTCGAAACCAACAAAACAACCTTTTTTGCTAAAAATTGAGTAGGAAAATCTCAAAATCTAGGAGGGCCAGGAGCCCCCTTCCCCCCTCCGTTGCCTATGAATACCAGACTGATGTGACGTCACCATGTTCGGTTCGCTGGAGCGATTTTCTCCAAGAAACTGCCAGTTGTGACCTGGATTTGAAATCAACGCAGAAAATCCAGGACGTTTCGAACGAAAAATATCAGAAGAAAAAATTAAAGGCGAAAACGGCGTCGTTATGATCAGTAACGGCGTGCAGGGCAAACCTTGAAGCATCATATTTCGTTAAATCTTTAGTTACCGGAATAGAAAATACAGGCAAACCAATGGTTTGTTCGTCTGTTGCAAAAAAGTCGAAATCTTTGTCTGAATGAACAAGTGTGAACCATTCTCACTGTCACCACGAGTTTGACGTCCGTCGAACCCCGCGATAAATATGCAGAATCAGTCGGGGGGCTTTCATGGCCTACCCCCAAACAAAGCTCTAATCCCCCCGAATGGAATATGAAACACTATAAATCAGTGGAGTTTTTTATCATACTTTCAGAATGTCAAGCCCCGTGCACAAACAAAGTCCCCACTTGACTTTCTGGCGACGGTTCTGCGCAGAAGATTAGTTGGATTTTAACCACGACGTAAACTCATAGGTTTTGGATTCTAGTTCAGGGGTGGGTCACCTGCGGCCTGCCAGCCAAATGCAGCACGCGAGAACGTTTAATATGACCCGCATCAGATTTTTCGTTACTCAAGTTGGAACACAACACCGCGACCAAACGAGCTCCGTGCTAAAAAGATAGTTATACAGCAAGTCAAGAGAAATCTCTCTCGCTCCTTGACATGGTTTTCACTTCATATTTTCGTTTGGAAGATAAAGGCAGAATTTTCTTTAAATTAATCAATTTTTGCGTCCAGCCAACGATATTCCACAATTCATGCGGCCTGTTATATTAAATGAGTTTCCCATCCCTGTTCCAGGGTTGCCAATATGGCTTTCTTGAAGCCAGATTTTGAAATTCTGACTTTTTTTTCAACGCCTTGGCTTTTTTCGGAAATAAAAAAAAGCCAGACAAAATCTGGCTTGTTTTCAATCAGAAAGGCTTGGCTCTGGCAAAACACTGCCGGAGCTGCATATCCATTACAAATCTCTTCTGACGAGAGTCCGTGATCATGCAGGTTGCACATAATATTGAAAATATTTTACTGTTGCCCTAAAAATGATCGATTTCATTGTTAAGACACAAATGTAGAAATGTAGGACAGTATAAATTACGAGGAAAGAAAATGTTTCTGAAGATTGGAATTGTATTATACCGATGTTTGTGACGAGTTTTAATATCTATTTTGTGTTTGGTTATGCATGTTTTTCGTGTATATTGTCTTAAAACTGCCCTCTGGCTTTTTTTAGAACAAGGTCTGGCTTTTTTGGTGAAGACAGGTTGACAACCCTGCCCTGTCCTAGTTTGTGCATTGTATGGCTACACTCCGCTCAATTATTTGCTCGGTAGAAATGGTGAGTCTTTGGGACCGGGCTTAGCGACTTAGGTTTATTGCAACAATCAATGTTGAGAAGACAAATTAAAATTGAAACAAGCATTTTTGGAAATGAAGAAAAATAGCAAAGAAAGAAGGACAGACGCCAGCAGGTGAAAAATACAGCAACCCAAACACCGGCATGCAGTTTGTTGTCAGTTGAAATTTTTACTACCAGTCAGTTAGAGGCCGATGGTTTTGCAATACAGATAAGGTCCGTGTAAAAGAAGTTTGCGTTATATCTGCAAACGAAATCGATTTGTAGAGAACAGTGATCGGCAAACTTTTGTTATGGTGGCCCAAAATGCCTTTCCAGTCGTTTGAAGGCCCAGCTTCAAACTTACTCTGTATTCAGTTATCTGTTACATAATAGTACTATGTTAATGTCGTAAACTGTATAATGACAAAAACAATGCTTATTAACGTCAAACAACTAATGTTCCATAGTTGTTACATGAGGGTTGCGCGGCCCAATAAAAGTCGCTAAACGACCCACAACTGGGCCGAAGCCCACAGTTTGCCGATCACTGGTAGAGAACGTGGGTTGATTAAACAACCTCAAAAATATCTTTCGTCTGCCAACCCCGCTCTGTGCTTCTATCCTATTTCTTCGCTAGCGACTGTAGAAGCAAACACCGACGAAATAAATGGCTTTCCCTTGTTTGTTGACGTATGATACTACACGACTCAAGCAGCCCATCTGAGACGAGTAGCTTTTGACAGAAATAAATCATAGTGACATCTGTTCACCGTTAATATCCTGTTGTTTACTCACTCAACAGGGTGTGTTTGTTCAAGTCTGGCCGATCTCCATGCCTTTGCTCAGGCGTTCAGCAGTGACGTCTCGTCTCCCACCTGTGGTAAATATGCGGACGTCAAGGACCTCTTTTGTCCCATAGCACGGTTGTCTCCGTAGCAGGTCAGATATCCGCTTCTGTAAAGGCATTTAGCCGAACTGTTCTGCAGTATTTGTAACTTGTCACTTTATCTGTTTTTCGCCTCTTTGACATGAGGCACAACACAAAAGTTCTGTTTTTTTGATGAAACTTGTCCTTTTCATCATTTTCTTGAGGAACTTTTCGATTTGCGAGTTTCACTTTCTTTTTTATGTTTACTTTTTCCACTTTTGGGTTTTCGCGGCTCAAGGATCCTCACGAAACTGTCGAAGTCAATTTTTCCATCGCCTTTTTTGTCGGCTGCTGCGATCATCTCGACGAGGTCGTCGTCGGTCATTTCACAGTCGTCGTCATCCTCTTGATCAGAATCGTCACGCATCGCTTCACGCAAATCTGCCAGCGTGATAAATCCATCTCCATCGCAATCCAGAATCTTAAAGGTCTCCTGCAATGCTTCCTTCCCTGCTGCGCTGCCTGCGGAGTCCGCAGAAGTTAATGCCTGAAATCAGGAAAATAAGATCATTGATGCGTCTCTATTGTGGCAGAGGAGTGTTTTTTTGTTTTGAACTGTTGTTGCCGTACTGAACTGTTGCTGCGGTGGAGCGATTGTGGTTTGACCTTTAGAGGAAAATTTAAGCTCCCCATTTTATACGACAACATTCAATGTTAATGACTGCTTCAAGATTCTCAAATTTGGATCAGCTTTAATGAGATTCTCAGTCCCTGAAAGACATGGCTTGGCGGCGTGACTGAGAATGAATGACAAGTTGCTTTCCATCAGCTGAATGATGTCTTGTCATTAAGCAGCTACTAAACTACAAGTACCACTCTGCCTTACAACAAGGATACTAAAGCGTTAAAAGTTTTATCTACATTGCATTTAAACGCAATTGTATGTGAAAAATTTCAAACCCTTTTATTAGTTCTGGTGTACAAGACTTGGCAAATTGATGCGTTTTGAATAGAGTCAAAATTAGTTTGCAACAGGTAAATGTCAACATTTTCTGTTAAAATTACTATTTTCTTAGTTTTGACCAAAGTCATGGGCTGACTTTAGCCTTTTGCCAATCAATTAACTGTTTTCTCTTTAATCACAAGCTCAGCTTTTCTACTTTATCTTACTCGAAGAAATTCAGCGAATTCGAAGGTTTCGTCATCGCTGACATCGTCATCAGACTCATCTCGGCTGCCTCGATTTTCTCCAATGTGATATTTCTTTCGCAGCAAGTCCGGATGCTTCGACAGATGTTCAGCAGCGACCACAGCACTCTCGAGATGGTTCTTCCTGACTTGGATGCTATATTCTGCAGTTGATTTTCTTGTTGCCATCGAGTCCCGCTATATTTACGGTTCTAGCCAACACTGGTGTTGTCTCAGAATAAAGCGTCGCTATCAGTCAAGCCTGGTGTCTAAAATCTGTTGACATCATGCAATAAAACAGGCTTACCAAACAGTTTATTTTGGCTCTAACAAAGCAATATTCATATGCTTATTTTATAGAATTGCAGTAGGCATCTGGTCCTGCTTCGAAAATAATCTTATTTTCATCACATTTTTGCGCAACTGCTGCTCAATTGCAATCTAAATAATGAACAGCTGTTGCTAAAAAGTGCATTAAACTCACCAAAGTGTTTTTCTGCGTGGCAGCCGTTACTTTCGCGCCGCACCAGTTCGTTGCTACTTCTTCACAAAAGCAGTTAAGCCTTACGTTAAAACCTAAACCCCTGTCTTTTTTCTTTTGAACGATGACGTTGCACGCAGCGAATTATTGATTTCTATTTCCCGCCTTCAGCCTGAGCAGGGCAGCTCGTACACAGCAACCAGCCAGTTTCGGACTTTTCTATTTTTTTCAAAAGCCACTGAAGTACCTGCTTGGTCAAATTATTATACAAATCTTCAAAATGTGAACTTGTTTCGCGGACGCCGCGCAAGAGCCTCGAGTACCCTCAACAGGTTGCCTTACTGATCGCTTTTATTGTGTTGGACCCTGTGTTTAAGCTGACAGACCTAAGAATCGAGATCGCTGGCGGTTTATTCGCTGCGCCCATTGTTGACTGAAGCTGACAAAGCAATTCGCGATGACAGGGTTACATTCTAGTGTTTTGGCTGCAAACATTAAACAATGCTACCTATCAAAAGGTGACTTAGCCTTTCGCCGCAATACGTGTCACGACACCAATTACATATATTGTCAAGAGCTGTAGGAAGTGGGCAGCGATATGCTGCACGAAACGATATTGAATCGTAAACTTGAAAGCCCTTCTACGTGAAATGTATAGAATAACTTCGCAAAAATGGACTGGGTGTAAAGCACGACGTGGAGTTGCGCGTGGATGGCGCTTTACATATTTTGCAAAGTTCATTTCAATTTTGTTCAATCAGCTCCGTTCAATACTTTCGTTTGACCATTAGTTTGGTGAACAACTTGCATTTTACACATTGCCTCAAAATTAGTTTATCAGTTATAGAACCAATGCTTCTCAAGCCCAGGGCTGCAAATGGAATGTAGAAGAATTCGAGCCGATCTCTGTGATCAAAGGCAATAAGGTGGTTGCAATGCTTAAAGTTTACCGAGATGTATCAGAACTCCCAAATTGGGGAAAAATAGATATTTTCAACGGAAAACGTGTCTTGAGCTAATGAGCATAAATTAGTGCAGTTCTCATAAAGCGTAATACAATCAGTGGTGTAGTCGGGGGGCTCCCATCATTTATGAAGTAAGAACGGCATTGCCCTTGAAAATTATGGCGCTTTTTCGTCATTGTGAAATGCTCAATATGGAGTTTCCCTACTTATGCTTTTGACACCACCTTTAACCAACTTTCTTAGTCGAAGCCGTCGAAAAAAGACTTCGAATGCTAAAAAATGGTTCAGTTGATACTTACTGAAATGTAGCAGATGACGTTAACAATGTAACAAACTTGAATGAGTTGCCAACCAAGCCAGGCTTGCAAGCCAAATAACAACCTGCCATTGCTACTTTCATCGCAAAGTCAATTGGCCCTGCTTTACCCTGGGTGTCACGACCTGCATATATAGGCGTAGCCTTGGGGGCAAGAGGGCCATGCCCCCAAATTTTTAGTATATCGTGTCATTTTATGCTTTGAGAGGCAGTGTCCCAAACAAAATACTGTTGCTCGCTTAAAGTCAAAGTATTTGCCCCAAAAATTCTTTCGTCTGGCTACGCTACTACTTCCATATCGAGTGATTCCAACTATACAAAAACAATCACAAACCGCATATTGTTTCAATCAGATAATTATTACATAGTTGTTTTCACACAAAGACAAACCAATTACATACTTCAGCTAAAAAAGTCAAACAACTTCCAGTGACAAGCAGACTGAAATTATACTTAGATGCAGTGGCGAAGGAGCACAATCTGCCGCCCCTGGCCCTATCAGAAAATGCCGCCCCCTGGTACGGGCAGTGATGTTATATTTATGACGTCATCGCACTCAGTCAACCATGGTAGGATCTTTTGTTTTTTGAAGACCTTTTTGCAAAAACTTTCGCCAAATTTAGCGCAAATTTTCGACTGCGTAACCTCCTCGAACACCATGCCTCGGGCCCCAACCCACAGCTGCAGCTGGGAATAGCTACAACACAGTGGCGTACGCAGAAAATTTTCATGGGGAGGTTTCTTTCAGTGGCATATGGTGGTCATTTGTATTTGGTGTGCGCTGTTTGTGACGTCGCAATTTGGCGTCATATTCATGTTTGCAAACCAACATTTTGCAATTCACAACTGCAAAATCAGTCTGCGTTAATGTCTCGTCGAACACGAGCAGTCGAGCACAGAAGGTGTGCGGGTGGACTGGCTGGCGCACACTCCGGTTTGCAAGATCGCATCTTGCTAAACTACACAAGACTTGAGAATGCGCATAAAGTACGCAAGAAAACTTTCGTTTTTTTGTTATGCATAGGATTCCAGCAAACTTTTAGTTTTCCTCTTTCCCTGCTGAGACATTATCAAATGCCTGAATGCTCCTGGGATAACAAGTGCTGTTTTTGAGCTCGTGCAACAGTTCTGTCATGCAATATAAATCGGCACTGTAGCAAATGCGGTCAGCGCATGCGCTGATCAGCCATAGCAGACAAAATAAAGACAACTGCTTAGGATAAAGTGAACTACCGCGGAACACAATCTTAAACGTACGTAGTGGACGAAGGCTTGCAAAACGTTGTGAGATGTGCCTGGATGCAGACGATAACCCAGATTCCCACCAAAACCTAATTATTACTTTTGGCATATTTACAATATTCCTTGAAATTTGCATGCAAATTACTTCCGTGGTATTTGCAGTAAAGGCCAATCTATACTGAGGAGTTGCCAGGAGTAGCTGCGCACGATTATTTGTATGTTTTGTTGCGTCGGGTTATTCTGCGCTCGTGCACGGCTCGGCACGGCACGGCAACTCCTGGGCACAATAAAACAAACAAAGAATCGTGCGCAACTACGCCTGGCAACTCCTCAGTGTAGATTGGCCTTAAGTTGACAAATTAACAAGCAAGAAGTATGCGAAATTAATTAATCTCGTTGGCGCAGGTAATAAAATTTTTGTAAAATATCAAGCTCAAGGGGGTGTTAACACACACCGCCCCCCTTGCGTACGCCCTTGCTACAACATAAAATTAACAGAGTGTTCGAACAAGTAACAACTATTATAAACAGAAAACCTTAAGTTGTACTGTTTCCAAACTAAGAAAAAGATTATAAGGCAACAACAACTTAAGAAACATGGAAGAGAAAAACGACGATTTTGTAGCATTTACTCAACAATTAGTATTTTGGAATAAACACAAGATTTGTAGTGGAGAGAAGCGAAGTCAACATTACTCAACTCCCAAGACGATCAACAGCCAAATAAAACTTTTTAAAATGAATGACAGTAAACCTAAACGCAAACAAAAAAGAATTAGCGAAGGGGAAATGCAAATAGCAAGTGTGTCTGGGAAGAAAATCACCAACAATAATTAATCTACATTGAGACAATTGACCGGTATACTTGACCACAACAACTGTAGTCCTAATCGTTTTGCGAAAAAAAATCGTTTCGCGCTTTTGTCAATAGACAAGAAATGTAGTAGGCTACGTCAGTCCCAAGCCAAACAAATTCAAAAAAGTTACCGAAGTTTTTGCAAGAAGTAAAGGATGGTCATTACCCAATAAAAACAACTTTCAGCAAAAACAATACAGCCCACACTCCAATTTTGAGTACAATGACCAAGATCTCAAAATCCTATTCCAATTCTTAGTGCTTTGTAGAACAATTTCTTTAGAAGACTTCTTCGCAATTTCTTCATGTTATCACCAACTGGTGGTGCTACCAAAAGGACTTTTGGTTTGATACTTCTCTGGCCCTGCTTTGACTAATTCAAAGCATTTGAGAAACTCTCAATCTATGATCTATCGCTATCGCATCAGGCTGAGAGGCTTAAGAGAATGACATTCTTTCTGCTTTTGTGCCTCAATTGTCACGTTGTATCGTCTATTTCAGGGTTTCTCAAATGGGACCCTCGACCCCCTTGTGGGCCACGAGCAGTGGCGTTCACTCTGTAGCTTTGCCGTGATATTTCATAACCCAAGTGTCACGATGTATTAAGTATTCCCCCGATTCTTTTGAAGGGGACCCCGGCTCATGAAAGTTTGAGAACCACTGGTCTTTTTGTTTTATTTCTGCTGTATAGTGAACCGCCTGATATGCTGTAGCTTGTGCGACATGACAGAGGAGGCGAGGGACAAAGGTGAAACGCAAGGACAATCTACAAGGAGACAGCAGTTTTAATGATTTGCAAAATCTGCTATTTCTTGTCTCTTCTGCTATGTCTCGCCCAAGTTGCAAAAGAACAAATGACGGTGCTCGGCCGGTCCGGCGTCCACATCTGTAGAACTTTCTGGGTCGAGTTAAATTTTCCTGAAGTTTACATGTCTCAAGCGACTTTTTTCGTGGCGTTTGCTGCATACATTCAATATTGTATTGAATGAATGCCATTGCAGCGAAATCCTGGCGACGTGCCTGACTGTTGTAAACGTTACTGCGATTAGATGGGTGAAAGTTAGCTCATTTAGACGAGATAAGAATAAAAACAATTGGTACACAATGTTGTCAATTACTGGTTGCCCAGCGTTGCAACACAGCGCTCACATTTTCGCTGCAAAACCTGCGTGCATTAACACCTCAAGATAAACAAGCAGCTTTTCAGTTACCTATTAAAACATTCTCCACCGGATGAGCGAAAGTATTAAACAAGTAAGCAACTTCCCTCTCCTCTCAATAAAGCACAGAACAATAGCTTAACTACTGTAGAGCTTTATAAATAACCTTGACCAACGAACGATGCTGCGGCTTGCTAGAGTAGGCGCGTTTCGAGTAGATTGCCGAAATGGCGACCGTTGTTACGCAATAATATTGACAGATAGGTAGTGACAAAACGGTGGTGAGCATACCATGGCTTTAACCATGACGCTAATAATACCGGATGTGTCGCCCTCATTTGCCAAAGAAGATTCTCATGGGGCGTGGACTTAGGTGATGAAGTTAAGAAAGCTTAAATTTTAATCAGTGTGAATAATTTCTTCACCTCTTTTCAATTATCTCTGCTCACAGTCACAATCAGTGACTAGATTTTGCCGCCCCTGGCTATAGCCACAGTAGCCAGTGGGTTGCTACGCCACTGCTTAGATGTAGCAATCACAGCTACATACAGCGCAGGATTAAGGTAGCGCGGGGCCTGTAGCATTTCATGAACTACGGGGCCCCAAGTTAAAAAACACCTCAACACCTGCTAAATCATAAAGTGTGTGGCAAGGCATCCCTGCTACTAGCTTTACTCTTTGCATGCTCTCTCCAGTTCGCATCGTGGCACGACACTCTGAGTGTATCGCATGCTGACCGCCAGTGTTGCCAAATGGTTGTGACCTAAATCTGCTGCATGGGTGGGCAAAAAACTGCTAGATTCTGTTAAAAGTCTTGCCATAAAATTTCAGCAAAAATCTGCTGAAAGCAGTGAAATTCTGTTAAAAATATGTTATTCTTGCGATGATTAAATTAAACCTATGAAGTTATACAAGATGTAAATTTTTCGTCTTCACTCGTTCTCAATAAGCATGGGCTGAAAATGCCGATCTTGGCCAAGACACTTTTCGGCCCACAATTTTCTTTCAGTCAACATTTGAAGCAACGTAACTGCAGCTTACTTCGTTTTTTTGTATGACGCAAGTTCTTGACCGGCTATGTCCAACCCGCGGCCCAGTCAAAGGTTTTGTGCGGCCCAGTTTAGGTTTTCGCTGTAGTAAAAGTATCCTGTATTCTGACAAACTGTCCTTGTTTTGATAATCTTGAATTTGACATTTCTGATGCAGGGGGTCTTCAGTTCCACTTTAACACGTCTGTTACCACTGCAGTTAGGATTCGAAAAAATTTAGTTTGAAAAGCTCAAAGTAAGCCATTAAATGTGCGGCCCTCATAAATATGTCATTCAATGTGCGGCCCTGATTAAAGTAGTGACATAATTTTTGGCTCAGTAAGCCGTTTGGGTTGGACATAGCTGTTCTTGACGATCTGTTTCAAATGGCTGCATGTTTTTATACACTAGAACAATGCTCAGCGATAAACAATCTGAGAATATCTTCAGCCCTACAGTTTTTTAAGTCTGGTCTTTGCAACTTAAAACTTCGTGTTGCATCAGGGGGCACGCAAAAAGTTCTTTAGTCTTATCTGACTGCTTTTGCTACCAGTTATGCTTTTCAAGCTCAAAGTGTTTCGCGATGATTGCATTACTGCAAACTTCGCAAAAGGCTTTTCTTGAATTAGCAAGATAAGCAGTAAGCACCAAGTCAACTTTTAAGTTCTGAATCTTGTAATCATATATGTCGAAACTTTTTGCAGCTTCGATTTGCCAGGAACTTTTTTACCATGCAGACATTATTACTTACTAGTGTAACTGAACCACTTGGAAATATCGTGTCGTGGGATAAAAATATATTCTGCCAACGTTGTGTTTTAACCTCACGTGCTCACTAAGCACACAAGCAAATCATTTAGGCTTCACCAAGCCATCTAGTTACTTGTCATTATGATACTTGAAGCAGCTTCGTTGCATCATAATAAAAATTCCACATAATTGCAGGCAGCTGGATTTGCTTTGTCCTGGTGAAACATAATTAAAAACGTTAGAAAAAATAGGAGTATATTTTTGATGAAGAAAGTGTTAAAGTTTTCATCTTGGAAAACTGTTGAAACAGGTTTTTGGTCAGGAATTTGTTACCTTCTAAACCTGCGAAACGGTTAGTAAAATCCTGCTAGAAAGTCAGCTGGTTGGTAGATTGAAAATTTTACAGCTAACAGTGAGAAAAAGCTGCAAATAAACTAAAATGGCAAAACTGCTGACCGCAATCTTACGCCTTTTGTTACGTAACTGTAAAAAATAATCAAACAAGAATTTTTGGACACAGAAAGCGTTCAATTGAAAACCCTTGCTTACCACTTATGGCAAATCTAGCAAAATACTGACTTCTTAGACCGAAAAAAATCTTATGCGTAATGTAATAAAGGAGATATATTACAGAAGACCGCGGGGTCCCCAAAAGCGCGGGGCCTGCAGCAAATTGCTACATTTGCTGCTATTGTTAATCCGGCACTGGCTGCATATCATGTTGATAATCACAGCTACATAAGTGCACAAGTTCATACAAAGCTTTGAAAAATATTTAATCGAAAACAAACATAAGCAATAAAAGTATTCCATGCTTGTTCGAACTGCATGTTTGTTTCTCCATCTTACAAATTGTTAAAAAGACTCGATCAAAACACTACCTCTGCTCGGAATGAAGTAAAAAGCTTTGTAAAAGACACAGAGTAATGGGTGCGGGTGTGTTTGAACTTTCAAACTTGGGACAAGCATCAGTAGTTGACGCAAGAAGCAGGTGTTTATAAAAAGAAATAAAGCATGATGTTGCACTCACCGACGTAATATCGCACGATCAAATCGAACAAAGCATTCTTTTGTGTGCGCACAAGTAGAATGCATTGTATAAGTATAAAACCATACCTACAAATGCAGCAACGGTTAATGTTTCTACATATCAGCATCCAACTGCTGAAAACAAATCAAACGTTCAGACTCTTGATCGTTTCTTATCTATTTTTCACCATGGGTGGGAATTTGTGCTGTTAACTAGCTTTTAAAGGACTCAAGTAGCGCAAAAGCTTTTCCTTGCAGCAGCTTATACTGTACGTGAAACGTACTTTATTTTCTCATATTGAAGCTCGCGTTGTCTTAGAATATTCGATAGCAACACAACTGTTTCTTTTCTGCTGAAAATGTATAGCTACAAGAAGACCTAATAACGTTCGGTAGATTTCTCATTTTCTACTCGTTTCTCTTCATGGCTGCGAAATTTTCATCTGCTATTGCCAGATTTACTATAATATAGTCATTGTGGTAATGAACTGCAAATAGTCATTGCTACACTGTGGTAATGAACTGCAACAAAACTTTGGTGACAGTAAAACCTTGCGAAACTTGTACACAAGTCAAAATAAGCTTGCTGCATAACTCACTTTTGCTACAAGCTTGAGGACGGCCTCTGTCATTCAAGCAGAGAAAGCAAAGAAAACTTCCCACAGAATGTTTTCACTAAATACGGTGACAATGGCATGGCGTAACAATGGGAGGTTTTGCCTCGTAAACCACTCGACTCAGTCATCAGACTTGGTTGTGTAAGAAGGTCAAAACCAACTTTGTCGTAAAGTGTATTTTGCAAGTCGTCGCAACAAAAACACGGCGACAGGCATACAGAGCGTTAACTACCAGTTATCGTTATTTTAAAAGCATCACCAAAGATTTCTGATTGACTGTTGGCAAATTTTCTTCCAAAATAGTCGGCTACAAACTTCAACGACTGTCTGGCTTTGCTTGTGCTACCTGCCAATAGCAAGTCTTAAGCTTGTTTTGCCGACATTTTAATGCAGTTTTAGTAATCGTTTGGATGGCATACACAGTAAATAGCAATGCAACCAAAACCATTTGAATATCACGTTCAGTGAACGACATAGGTGTAGGAGCAGGTTAATTTTTGGGGTTGCGAAGGATTTTTGCCCGAATTTCCCCAAACTTGCCCGAAAAATTTTTGGGCCACTTTTCGTGCGAATATTTTATCATGAAGACCGTATTGGGCGCCATTTCTTCAAATCAAAGCACGTTGACATGTGCAAACCAACCTTTCAAACGTTAAAGATCGTTCACCAGTGTTTTTTTGAAATCAAAAGACGTTGGGCGCCATTTTGCTCGTATTTTCAAGGAGTTTGTCCAGATTTTCAGGAATTTTACGAAGGTTTCCACATATTTTGCCCAGATTTCCCTGGATTTTGCCCGGATTTTCAGGGATTTTGTCCGGATTTTCACCAAATCAAAACTTTTGGGATTGCACTTGCACACCCGCTTCCTATACCACTGGTGAACAATCTTTAACGTTTGAAAGGTTGACTTGCACATTGCACATGCTATTACTTGGGCTAGAAACTATCGGTTTGAATTTTTGTACAAATTGAACGAAGTTATCGGCACTGATTCTTCTCAATCTCAGATACTTATATTAAAATATAAACTATACATTTCTAGAGTTGGACCACATAGGTTGTTCATTGTTTGCAATCAGTATTTCGGCGGAATTTCTTGGGCGTTTCAATCTTTTTGTAATAGCGCAAATGTTGATCTTTTGGTTTCGTGGGAAGCAGAAAAACTTACAGCTAAATTTGAAAATATCAAAGTTTTCAGCATTTTTGTTTTGTGCTGCTTCCTCTAATTTTTTCCCGTGCTTGCTGAAATGTCGAAATCCATGATGAAGGTACATCGCCAATTCAGCAAAAGTTCCACGTTTTACATTGTGTGACTTGAAGAAGTTCAGAGCAGCAGCATAGACGAAAACTTGAATCGCAGACACTGTGCGTGGAACTGAAGATATGAATGTAGTTTATTTGGAAGTCTGAGGTTAGACGTATTTGGTCGATGCTGAGACTGTTCCTGCCTTGTCCGAGAGATCGCTCAAACCAGTTTTTCTCTCTTGCATTCCGGAGTTTTGCAAAATGTTAAAAAGTTGTTCTGAATATTGCTGACGAGAATACAAAGAGGAGAATCCTGCAGCTAAGGAGAAGGTTGCTGAGGTCACGCTTGAAAAGAAACTGCAGCCCGGGATCAAGGTCGTTGATGTTCCAGCCATTATTAAGATCGATATGTAAAGGGAAACAGCTGAAAATAGTTGATGACGACACGAGTTAATAATAACAATAGACATACAGTATCCATAGATAGAAAATTGGTAGATTCAGCAAACACATGTGAACAACAAGAAAAGCCAGAAAACCACAGTTGCCAGTAAAACCGTGCAGAACGTAGGGTAACAAACTTTTGATTAATCATGTTGGCTACACAGGGTTTGCTAAGTTTTTGGACCACGAACGCCATTTGTGAATATGTTTTTTCTCGGACCTAACCTTATGTCGCATCAGTTTTTCCGCCTAACCAGCGCGCAAGGATAGCAAGAAAGCAAAAAATAAAGGACACGAGATATGTTTTGTTGTACAAAACTAATAACATCAATGGGACGTATGTGGTTGCTCCTTAATGAACATTTTATCAATTCTCGGAGCTATTTCTTACAACTCGCAAGTCAGACACCAAGGTACATCCGGACCTGTATTTTGCGTTCATATTTGTGACAATTGAAAATACTAGCTCACACATGTGTGTAGTGGCAAAAAACAGTAAAATTTTGGTTGCCTTTTGTGAAAGCAATGAACTTTCGTCTTCAACCCCTAACCAGAAGGATAAAAGAGGTGTATGGTTGAAAATAATCACTGAAGGTCGATCAGCTGACAATTCGGCAAATTTTTCTTTTTTTACTGCGAATTTTAAGATGGAGCAAAAACCAAGATTTAAGATTGCAAAAGCTTGCGAATTCATATCAATCACTGCGGTAATTATTCGCGACAGTGTACAATCCTATACAATGTATGGATTCGAATTTAATATATTTTGACATATATTCACGGGCCCCCTGTGCATTCGTCACGACCTCCCAGTGGACGGCGGACCTAGTTTGAGAAACCATGAGTTATACTGTGTCCTAAACTCGCTTGTCTACATACCACGGCATTTTTATATGGTTGAAAATCTGAAAAAACAAAATAAAATGGTAAACAAATTGCAAAGACGGTTATATTATATTTTACTTTTTTCGTGCGCATAACCATATAAACAAAGCTTTGTGTACATTTACATTTTAATACAGGGTTTGACAAAAGGTGTGTAACGACCTTAATTGGAAAAAGCATCAATTAACACAAAATCCGCTTGGATTTTCTGTGAACTAAAATATTTTTCTAACAACAGATTACAGAGGTTTGAAACGATTTAAAAAACCATTGGTTTCAATGTTAATATTTGCTTAGGTTACGTAATAGTTGCCCATATTACTCGTTAAAAAGGACTGGATTAAAATAATTTTTTTTTGAAAACGAAAGAAAAACGAAGTAAAAATAAGCCATTTAAAAATGTTTGAAAATCTTGAAAATACTAAGCGATCACTTCAAGAAGAACTCATGATATCTTGAAAACCTGCAATGAAATACCTGTGGCTTGTGTTTTTTGTTAGTTGGTCTGTGATTCTGTGATATTATCTTTATAATCCGCCACAACGTTAAAATATCTTATCATGCTTAGAAAACATGACAAGTAAAATACTGAAGCAGATAAATAAAATAACCAAGTTGTTTTCACAAGCAGCTACTGAAAAGAAAAATCTGATAAATAGAAGATTTCCCTCTCAGGCAAGTTGCTTACACGAAAACAAAAGAAGGTATCCTGTGGCATGGATTGTTCTCATGCTGCCCTTCTTGCAGCCCGTTGGAAGAAGAATGCATCCAATGAAGTTTGCAACAACGCTCATGTACATCAAAGCAGTGCAACCTGCTGGTGATGTTTTAACTTGACCTGGAGTAGATTAAAAGGATTTGTTACATACGTAGCCGTAGGAGCGAGGGGGTTCCTGAAAGTAACTGTAAAAACGCAGAAATGCTTTCAAAAGAAGGCGAATCAAAATAAAATTGAATCGGATTAGCAAACCTAAAACGGAAAAAAGGCGCGAAGTATAATTCTTATAAGAAAAAAAGATATCTGAATTTATCATCTTCACCGGATCTGGTAAAACAGCAGAGCAGTCGAGCCTAGGCGGTTGCATGGGTTTATAGTTGCATAGACTAAATGTAGTAAAGATTCGTTAATCTTAAGACAGTTTAGAATACCAAGATAAAGCAAACGTGGTCAGAGGCGTTGTTCAATTGTGCCACCTGCGCTGTATGTCACATGTCACTAGCGTTCTGTGTCTCCTGTCACTCGTGTTTAGTGTCATGTGTCACTCGCGGCGTTTCAAAATCGTTTGTGCTTAACGAGACAATGATATAACTGAACTGTAGATCAGAGCCGTGGCAAGGGTAAGTGAGGCCCCCCCCCGAAATTTCACGTGGGGCCCCCCATACGCTATTGGCCTATTATTATGAATTGCAGTAAAAAGTCGTAACCT
>JGI24158J21664_10001009_pt1 | contig 29688 bp, 16 predicted proteins | sample Ectturendosymbi3_FD_21664 | JGI IMG/M metagenome (IMG submission 21664)
GACTCTGAGCACGAGCTAGTGTCATTTCTATCTCTTTTGCAAAAGTCTCTTTCTCTGGACGAACTCCTTTTCCGCTTGCGTTGTACAACTACAAACTTATCGATTTTTCCTCACACTCTTCTGACTATCACGGTACCCGAAATTCGAACTACAGGAGGAACAACTCCAATCGTTGCGCAACACGTGCAGAGTTTCTACGTCATAGCACGTATGACGCGGTGTCTCTCAATGCTATTATGACTCATGAATCGCAACGTCTTTATCGAAAAGCAACATTCAATGAGGGTTTCCTAAAGTCTTAGCACGATTTGCTTATTGCAATTGAAGTGTAACACTCGTAACGCAACAAGGTAACAGATCACTACACCGCTAGTTATAATCGAAATCTTTATATAGCTATGTATGCATGTGCGGAATTGTTTTGTGTTTTAACAAATGTCAAAAACAAATTTGTGTTTAGGCGATTTCCGTTAAGAGGGGGGCTATAGCCCCCTCAGCCCCCTGCGTGCGCCCCTGCCTGCACCGCTTGGATTCTGTCGTAAAATATATTGCTGAGCGAGGACTGGCGTTTAGAGATGATGAAAACGTTGGATCGCCCAGAAAGTTTTACCAAAAAATTTNCAAAACTTTTTTCAACCAAATTANAAAAAAAAGAGATGTGATGCTTCTAGCGAGTGGATTTGCAACAGTTTCACAAATCGCTAATTGTTGTTAAATACCATGTTACATCATACAGTTTTGTTACAGTTGAGTTAACAAATGTGACCTCACAAGATTACGTCATAAATATTAATGATATGTGGAAATACTAGTGACTTCATCGATCATCCCCTACCTAAAAATTTTGTATCCGCACATGGGGCCTCCCACCACGTGTGGGCTCCAGACCCCCCACCATCCAAATCCGGCACTGGATTGTCGTGTTTTTGCAGAGGGTTGCTGGGCTGCACAAACTTAGAGTCTCAATATTCTGTGTGATTTTATACTGGCGAATGGCGACCCTTTTTGAATAACTTATACTGAGAATTTGTGTCGGAATATTGTCTGCTCAAATATGTTTCATACCACAGTATTTGCAAACACAACCCTTGAAACGGTTATACCATGCTTTTTCCAGCATTATCGAATTTTAGTGCTAATAGCAATTGCGAACAAAGCTGGCTGAAAAGGTGAATAAAAGTAGCCAGTGACGGATTTACACAGAGGCCAAATAGGCCATGGCCTAGGTCCCCGCGCAGATCCTTCCTATGACGACTCAATAAATTTGCGAAACTGCGCAGAGGCATAACTTCACAATTCACTTTTAAATGAGCGAAAATGCAAACGTCTAGACTCATATCAGCACACTAATAACACGATAATATTATTTGCTACGCAATGTAAGAATGACACTACTGCTTTTCTTCGAGTTCTGCAGCGTCCGGCTGTCTTGCGTTGTTGCGAGCTTTTTGTTAGTGGAAGATTGAACATCAAGTAAGAAGGTGCTGTGTGAAATTCTTGATACGGAGCTGAGGAACATGGCTGGGCGCGAGAGAGATGCAGGCCGTCTGTATGAAAGTGGTTAAAGCAGTAGCGTATTCAGACCAAAATTTTCGGGGGTGCCAAATACTTTGAGTTTTAGCGAGCTACTGTATTTTGTTCGGGACACTGCTTGTCAAGTAACAATATGACAAGATATGCTGGAAATTTTGGGTGGAATGCCCACTTGGCTCCCCTGGCTTCGCCTATGGTTACAAGAAAAGAATGAAAATGAAAGAACAGCATTTGTAAGGCTTATAGCACCATGATATATTATCCTAAGCTAAAATCTAATTACTTTCACCATTGTTGAGAGACTTGACACCACTTAACAATTTCACAACTTCCTTCGGATCTGTCTGCAGGACCGATGATCAAATGACGTGGATACCGCATGAGCATCGGAAACCAAAATAAGACAAGCGGATGGAATACCTTATTTTTTAGACCTTGGAGTACTAACTTGTTGGTTAGTGTCGGCCAGACCACACGCCAAAGAATCAACTACCTTTATGTCAATGAAACAATTTCAGTGAGTGAGCACAGAGCGCCTAGTTAGTAGTTCAAAGTAGCGATGGTATCTTTTTCCAGCGTATTGTGTATTTTTCACATATTACACTTTTTTACCGACTTAGGGATTGGGGGCCCCCTAAATGTTGGGAGACCTGGCTGTAGCCCAGTCAGCACCCGACTTCATCCGCCACTGCTCTTGTGCAGTAGTGCCATACCGATAAATCAAGTGGTATGGAAAGAATTAAATCAATTAATCGTAATCAAGACGCTGATTTCAGATTTTCTAAAAATTTATGGTCTTAGTCCTACTTTCCAGGGGGGAAACGCCCGTTTCGCCCGCCCTGCGTCAAGCCCGCAGCTAGGTCTTAAAATGTGAAGGGGGAAAATGCATTTTTAGGGGGGCAAGGTTTTTTTAAATATTATATGTAGGGCAACCAATTTTTTGACCTAAAAACTTAAAATTTTGACTTTATAGTTTACAAATTTTGACTTTATTTTGACCTATAAATTTTTGCGTTTGCAACTGCAAAATAATTCAGCCTTAGATGCTGAGATTAACCCAGAAGCATATTCATGCACTCTAAGCTTCGAAATGTGAAAAAATTTGTTTGTTTAACTTTGGGGATGATATATTGATAAGTACCTTAATAACTAAAGTAGAGTCAGGCATGAGAACATCATCAAGCTGAAACACTATATGCATAATGGATTGAGCATTTACCAAAACAAGTACTGTAATACCATATTTCTTGCCTACCACGCCTATCTTACATAATATTCAATCGTCCAGTAGTGGGCAAAACAACATTATTACGTCAGAAATCGCAACAAACCGATTATTATTATAGAATTGCAACTAAACTTGCAAAAGCATATCAATATCTGTTGTTGTAGTTTCAATAAAATATCGACAAAGAGAAAAAACTGTGCTGCAAGAAAATTTTGACCTAATGATAAATTTTGAATTTTTTTACATAATAGCTTTGGATTCCCTCATGGTATGAGCGTGAAAGTTGGTTTGTGGACGTTTCATAAACTTTAGAAACGGCAGAAAATCTTTGACTTTACTGACTTTTGGTTGCCCTAATTGTATGTTTTAATAAAATTTTTAAGAACACATCAATTTCGGGGGGTAGAAAATTTGGGGAGCATTGACCCCGAATGCCCCCTGTGGCTACGGGCCTTTCCTGCGGACGCACATGAAAGTAACCCACCGTATCTCTTTGAGAAACAAAATGCCCTTGAAAAAATTTCAAGTGATCTGGCAACCCTAACTGGCAGTGTTTATTTCACATAGACGTTTGTGCTCTATACTACGTAGTATCAGGCTATTGAGCTTGTTTTGTCTAAGAAGACACTGAAGGCACAATGTCTATGCATTCGCGCGGATGCTCGACTATACTAATGAATTGATATCAACTGTTTCTCATACGAAGTATCATCTGTGGATCAAATAATTTAGTGTGCACCACGGCAACTGTCGATAAGATTTGAAAAAACTGCCTGTTATTACAGTGACGATGCAACGCAACTCTGTTGGTTGATGAAGGGCAGTACGGATGTTTATCGCAGCTCAATGCATACAATACAGCAGACAACCATACCCCTTAGAACCCGGCAACAAAAAAGAAATAAACAACAAAACGTCGAAATTCCGACATTAAATTACTTAGAAGCTCCTACAAGATCACAAAAATCCGTCTGCACGAATGACACGAATTGAGCAGTACAAAACAGAGGCGCTCTGTTTCGATGCCAACTGAGCAAGCGGTCAAAAGCTAGGCCTACTGGTCAGCAGGGTTGCGGATTTGGAGTCGCAAGTAGTCGGAGGTTTTTCGGTGGAGTCGGAGTGGGATTCATATGAACACTAGGAGTCGGAGTCAGAATTTTTTATCCGATTATTGAATTGAAAATAAATATTGATTGAAAAAATTGCATTATTTTTTATATCGCACTCCTAAGTTAGGAATCCTAACTCGTGCCTATTGAAATGGTAGGCTACAATTTCTTTTGAAACTTTTAATGAAACAGAGAATTCTTGCTGTGCACTACGATTTCCATTGATTACTAGTTGCTACAAAATTGTTGACGGCTAAACTTCATTCACTTCATGTGAAGGGGTCGGAGTCGGAAAATTTTTGTAAGCTAGGAGTCGGACATTTTACCTCCGACTCCGCAGCCCTGCTGGTCAGCCCAATGACGCAAAAATTCAATAAATATAAAATGAAGCGCAAATCTTGAGCAACAACATTTCATTAATTGTAATTTCAGAAGTTGAGACAATTGTGTCAAATACATAGAAAATCGTTTCAAGTGTCTACTTGAAGTAAGCGCTCCAGTACAACAAGGATGAATAAAATTTATTTGTAAGCAAACTGATGCAGTATCATTTTCTACAGCTTCAAGTGTCTCCTTTCTATTTATTGAAATTTTCTTCTTTCACTGATTGTTGAGTGCTCTTTCCAATTGTCCATATTAGCAAAGATGTAACAGCAGGCTCTCCACATTTTCTGAGACTTGAGGCCAACAGATGATGATCGACAATTTGCTAAAAGGTTATGAAAATGAAAAATACAAACCATTCCATTCACTTGAAATTTTTTTCAAATTTTGTTATACTACAGTAGACAACAGGTTTCAGTTTCGGCACTAATCCGATTATTATGCTTAATTTATAGTAATCACTTTTCAGTAAATCCCGTTAGGAAGTTGTAGTCTTCCTATACAATCTAATTATGCGTTATCTTACCAAAACTGGTACGATTCTACCCTTCGTGGTGTAGCGACTTTGCCATCTGTGAAATAATTCATTTTTATTCATAAATAATTTGTTACGGGATTTGAGCGATGTTTCAATACCTTAATCATTCCGCAAGTTAGTCATGTAGACTCGGGCTAAGTCTTGTGCACGCAGCACTGATCGCTGCTTTGTAAAATTAAAAATTGATCTCTAAAGACAAAAGCCACAGCTAAGCTGAGACAAATTGCACAATCAATTGGCTGTGTAATTTCAAGTCAGGTGGAATTTTCCTTCTCATTCAAGTTGAGCAATACTTCCAGCGGAGGTACTATGAAAGGGATGTTTCTAAAAAGGATTTCATCTTGTTACAAAGCATAAAATTGTAGCCTCCTTTGATCAATTGTTCATAGCGGCGCTGTTAGTTGAGACTACAGCTGCTCTCTCGGAAACAGAACTGATTATGGATGGAGTGAGGGATGTGTAATGCAGTTATTTCACCATATAAATCTTCTTTGAATAAATTTGTTGATGTTCAAAGTAATGTAGGTGGTGCATTTCTGTGAACGACGAATTATTACTGTAAAAATAAAGTACTTCCTTCAACATATTTTAGAATTGAATAAAAGCAACGGGAGTTGGATTGACAATAAATTGTGTCACGTCATCTCCAGCCACTCAAAGCTTTTGGACAAAGATTAGCAGTATACGCGCTAAAACTAAACATTTTGTTTTGGTCATTGTGAATCTCAACTCTCTTTCCGTGTAACGTTTACCGATGCGCTTCACAGTAACAACATAAATAAATTATTTCAAAATGAGAAAGACTGTAGTCAGATGAATAAAGCATATGGTTACTCATATGCCTCACATCAGCTGCCATAGGATGGATGTATGCAATTTTTATCATTTCAAATTTACAACGGAGCAAAATCTTGTTTCAGGAAGTTCGCTTTTTTTCTCGTTTTCTGCTTGAAGTACTTGGACATTATGACGAAGATTCCAGCAATGTTGTTTCTGCATGTATTTTCCTTTGCGAATTTCAGAATTGGTAAGCACAATGAGAAACATTACAGATAATTAACAAAATTACGAACGTGATTGTGAACGCTGTGTAGTTATCCAGTTTCAATTTCAGAATATTTGGGTTAAAAAAGAAATCGTATGTTACATAGTATGGAATGCTTTCAATATTTTGCCATTATTATTAATAAATGAGCAAATTCAACATCATAACTTTTTCAAACGTTCCAGTTAGCTAACTTGTGGAGTGTACATACATAACATTGAAAGTACTTCCCTATTTGCTATCTACTGATTGCAAAGGTACTACGACAATTTATCAAATGACAATCAATCGAACGACAGTTCATCGAAACGACAGTTAATCGAACGACAATTAATCTAACGACAATTTATCGAACCGACAGTTTATCGAACCGACAATTTATTGAACCGGCAGTTCAAAGAACGACGGTTTATCGAAGGACAGTTTATCGAAACGACAATTTATCGAACGACTCTGCATCAAACGAAAACTTATCGAACCGACAGTTTATCGAACAACAGTGTATCTAACGACAGTTTATTGATCGATAGTTTATCGAAACGAGTTTTCTGATTTAACTGTTTCAAGACATTATTAAAGCGTGGTCACCACTCTGCAATGTACAGCTGTAGTCGTAACTCTCTAATTAATTTTTTCCAATTGCAAAGTCCGTTTTTATTTATCTTTAGCATCGACTGGTGGTTATCACGAGTAAGAACCATCAAAGCAAAAGGTCGGAACAGCAGTGAAGCGACCAATTGTTAGTAATTTTAAATTAGTTCAGAAATGGATATCATTTTAAGTGAGAAGGCGAAAGTGGCTTTGCAAGGTTTTATGTATGTCAGTAACAAAACTCAAAATGGCGTAACTTACTAAAAATGTGAGGAAGTTATGTATTACCAAAGTTGTATATTATCACAGCCGAGGAAGACAGCCTCATGAGAGCGCCATCTGAACACAGTAATTATTTAAGCAGCTACTTTCGAGCAACTGCAAAGTGCACACAACTTAGGAATAAATAATTGGTAACGTTGCACCGGTGGCGTATCTATGCAGAATGGCGCCATGGCAAAGTTCAAATGAAATATCAGATATTAGCAGTATTTTTACGAAAGAGAAGCCATTAATATAACAACTGTCTTAAACAGAAAATAATTGTTTGTTTTTGCTTTAAACGTTTCAGAAATTAAAATATAATTTATTCATCAGGACCATAACATTAACCTATTTATATTTATTGTAAAAATATATATAAATATTCAAACAGTAATGTCATCATCATTTGTGCATAGTAATGAATGACCAAATTGTAAATCTTGAAAAAAAATCACACAACATACTGCAGCTAAAAGCTGAAGCAATCTTTTAAAATGAATCACATTTAGTTTGGATGAAAAAATAAGGTATCAAATGCAAGACACAACTCTATCGAAACATCAATATATCCAGTCATTTCTCGTTCAAATAACGCAACATGCTAATTACAACAACATTTTCCATGCTTTTATTGAAGCAAACTCGTTTATGATTTCGTAAAAGTCAGTTTTCTCTGTTTCGTCCCTTTCTATGCTCATCAAAGCTGCAGTAGATCACACAGTTTGTTATGCCTCGTTGAGGCTTGGAAGCATGAAGCGATCACGTTCATTTCACTGAAAGATCGCTTGCAACTTGCGACAGATACTGTCAGTGTCAGCATTAGTTGCAAAGTAATTCGAAGAAGATTTCGAAAGACGATTTAACTGTCGCAACGCATTATTATGGCGTGGTGATGGTTTTCATCACCATACTCAAGCCCTTTAACAAAAGTAACAAATCTCTTCTTTGGTGAGTTAACAATTTTTGCTCAGCTGGTACTTCGTACGGTAACGCTGATGTTTCGAGGACTAACTATTACCAAAGGTTCTCTCAGTGGCGTGCAGAGATTTTTTAATGCCCGGGACGAATGCTTGATTGTATGCCCCTCTAGGAAATTCTAGTTTTGAGCAGTGGCAAATGGTGGTCATCGTTACTGGATATACGCTGCTTGTGACATCATACTCACGTTTGCAAACCAAAGTTTTGGCGAAGTTTGTTGGCACAACATGCATATCATTCTATAGTCTATACGCACTCTCCTTACGCATTGTACAATATGTCTCTGTAATGAACATAAATTAGCGTTCCAAGTTAGGAGACCGGAGCAAAACACAGCACTCAACGCTAAGACAGAACAGTTCATAACTTCATAAATATCCGGGAACGCGTTAAAACAGGGGCGTAGAACACACTCGGTGCTACGTCAGGGCAGTTCACACAGTGACATAAGCCCGTAGCCAGGTTTTAAGGTTTGGAGGGGCAAAATCTTGTTTTACGTTGGCAAGTCTTTTGTTTTTATTATATGTTTAAAACAAATATTTCTGAGCACAACGAAATTTGGAGTGGCACTGCCCCGAACCCCTCCGTGGCTACGGGCCTGTTTACAACTGCAAAAGTCTGCGGAAACAGTGTGGAGTAAAACACGCACTCAACACTGCGACAGGGCAGTTCGCAACTGCAATAATATCAGGCTGCGCGAATGTCTTGTCGAATAGCAGTCGAGCAGAGATGTTATGCCCCTGGGATGGCGGATACCCACGGTTGACAGTTTGAAACTTGCTAAACTACACAAGAATTGAGAATGCACATAAAGCACGGAAACAACTTTCGTTATTAATGATGTGGCTGTTATATGTACAACTACTGGGGGAAGAGATACGGGCTTGCATGAGCCTTTATGATCAATCCACCTGAATCGTCAATTAATGACGAAGTTGAAAACGAAGCACTCTTTGCAAGCACAGGTGTGCAGCTGTATTACCCCACACCCAGATTTCAGAACCGTCGCCAGAAAGTTTTCAATACGGGGGACTTTACGTTTGTGCAGGGGGTTTGACATTTCAAAATTGACAAAACCTCCACTGATTTATAGTGTTTCATATTTCAATTTGGGGGGCTTGGAATTTTGTCTGGGGGGCAAAGCCCACCAAAGCCCCTCCGTGCGCCACACATTTAAAGTGCAAATCCCTGGTATAGAACAATGTGAGAATTACTGGCATTTGAATAATATGTGAAAATTGCTGTTGACAAAAAAAAGTTTCGAAAAATTAAATCCATGGAGCATGTGTTAGTAGCCTTACAATAGGAAAGATGATCTATTTTCAGCATTTTAATTTTTGTGATTTCACACTTTGCACACTTTGGATGCTCCCTGCCTTGGATGTCCGGGGTCGTTGTCGTGTTAACTCCCTTTGCACGCCACTGGGTTTCTTCCTTGGTCGTTTGACTGGGGAATTGTGTTTAGCCATTTATCGGGCACTAGTGGCCATCGAATAGGGTTGCCAGATGGCCGGTATTTCAGCGGCCTGGCCGGTATTTTACTGTTAATTAGCAGAGGCCGGTGAAAAGCCGGTGTTTTGAAAATCTGTGCCTGAAGCTAGTATTTTGAAAATAAATGCATTGGAGTAACTCCAAAAAGAACCAACGCAGAACATCTCAAATTATAACGACTCTGCAGTAATAGTGAATCTTGTCAGGACAGTTCCTTCAGCAGGGAGCGGGAATGGAGGGAGCATTGACCCCCTGACCTTTCAACAGGGCGCCATTTCATACCAATATCATATGTAATTTCATGGGTTATCAAAATCGAATTGAAACAAATTTATTGCAGCTATTTGCGCGCCCGGAAAATTCAGAAGATTTTTCTATAATTTCTCTTATTATCTTTGAGGTCAACATTGTTACTAGACAGAAACAAGCATAATTGGTAACCATTTCTTGTTTTTTATAAGTTTCCATTTTCCTCAACTCTAATACTGCTTACCCTGCCTTTCCATTGCTCGAGCGTCAAGCGAAATTTCTGACCTGCGAAATTTCTGACTTTACGCCATGTTCGCATGCACAGAGTGATATTTTACATATCAAATACACTGAGAAAACTAATGATTAGGGCTTCGAATTTAGTGTTTAGGTAAGTGTGTCGGGTTAGGGTTAGATAAAAACTTGAATTCTAAGACTAAGTCCAATATTTTTCAGTGGTTATAGTTATTCCCGTACTGTAGCTTGTTGTGGGTATCTGACATCTAAAAAAAGCTTTAATTTACACAACACACATCAAAAAAGTAATTGCCTAACTTTATTCCTTTACTCCCAGAAGCAAAATAACTGACAAGCAATAATATGTCAGAAATTTCGCTTGACACCGGTATACCTGAATGAATGCGTGATTGAAATGTGCATTTAAAACGCATTGCGTAAGCCGATGGTACAATTCGTTCCATTCATTAAACTCGTTCTATGGTATGTGTGCATTTTAAATCTCTCATTTTGGTTTGATCAAATTCGATAACATGTCGGTTCGATAAACTGTCGATTCAATGAATTGTCATTTCAATGAACTGTCGGTTCGATAAACTGTCGTTCGATAAACTGTCATTTCGATGAACTGTCATTCGATAAAATGTCATTCGATAAACTGCCTTTCGGTAAACACTCGGTTCGACAAACTGTCGGTTCGATAAACTGTTGTTTCGATAAGCTGTCGTTTCGATGAACTGTCGTTCGATAAACTGTCATTCAATGAATTGACGCGTCACGGATTGCAAACGAGGAGTTTCTGACTGACTCGTGTTGTGTCAAGTGGCCTGGTGTTCTGGACGATCACCGAACGATTGGCAAACTGGGATGATCACCCTCATTTACAGGAAGGCAGACGGAAGAGAATGCACAACTACAGGGGCTTCTCTCTCCTTAGCCTCCCTAAAAAAGTGTATGCCAAGTGTTTTTTAAAAAGACGCCACGAAATAATTGAACCAAAGCTGGAGTATACCTACAGCACGGTTTTCGTCCTGGCCGTATCACTACAGACCAAATTTTCACTCTCTAGAAAACTTTCGAGAAATCTTGGGAGTATGCTAAAGACATCTACACACGGTTTTGGGCCTCGAAAAGACATACGACAACATAAATGTAGGAGCAGGCAACATTTTGGGGGTGCGAAGAATTTTTGCGCAAATTTCCGCAAATTTGCCCGGAAAAATCCAAAGAAAATGATCCCCAAAAAAACAAAAAAACAACTCCATTTCACTGGGCGCATTTTTTCAAGTCAAGGCGCTTCAAGCACCATTTTTGCCCAAATTTCACCCAAGCTTGCCCAAATTTCTCCTACCTTGCCCAAAAACAACTAAATTAAAACATGACTTCAAAAAAATACGTCTTCACTTTCGTTTTGGGTGCCTTTTTTGTAAAATCAAAGCACATACTGCAATTTTGCGATGGTTTACACATATTTTGCCAAAATTTCCTCACATTTTGCCCGGATTTTAAGAGATTTAGCCGGGATTTTCACCAAATTAAAACTTTTAGGGGTACGTTTTCACCCCCTGCATCCTCGCCTCCTACACCAGTGTGCGACACGGTCCTTCGTGAAAAGCTTTGGGTAGTGCTGCAGGAGTACGGTGTTGATGGGGGTCTGTTACTGGTCGTGAAGTCATTGTATTCATGCTCATAAATTTGTGTCTTTGTCGCTGGAGCAAAATCACAACCGTTCTCCGTTGGCGTTGAACTCCGACAAAGATGTGTGATGTCACTAATCTTCTTCATAGTCTTCGAACTCATGTTGATGGACTCTAACAGCCGAGTCGACGCAATGTCACTGGTGGAAGGTGCAGGACCGAACTTTTGCTTTTTGTGGACAATTTGGTGCGCTTGCAACGTATGAACAGGATCTTCAACATGCACTTGATCGGTTTTCGACTGTTTGCGACCAAATGGGAATAAAACGTATCACTAAAAAGACCAAGGTATTATGTCTCCAGAAACCCATGCCAGCACGCTGCAAGTGAGCGGAAATACGCTTCAGCAGGTGGAAAAGTTCAATTTCATAGGTGGCGGCATTTACAAGTGACAGAAAGCGGAACAACGAGATTGATACACGGGTTGGTAAAGCTGACGCAGTTCTGCGTGAGTTTTATCGCTCTGTGGTCACAAAACGGGATCTTTCAATACCGCAAACAAGTCAGTTTTTCAATCGGTCTTTGTTACGATCCTCACCTGTGGACATGAAGCTTGTATAAAGACTAAACAAATCCTATCTCAGATATAAGATAAACAAGCAAACTCATAAGATGGAAACATAATCCAAATCATATTTGCATCTTCCCGGGATACCTTAAACCTTATTAATATAGCAATATCTTACACGGGCGTCGGCAGGGGGTGGCAAAACGGGCATTTGCTTCCTCATGGAAATTGGAACGAAGGCGCAAAAATTTCTAGAAAACATAAAATCATCAGTTTAATTCCGATTAGTTGGGTTAATTCTTGAAAATGACAGTTTGTTTGCTGATATGACACTCACACTGCAGAAGAGTCAGCCCACTGTTTTGGTATAATGCAGTCATGAAATTGCAGTTCACTTAATCCGCTCCTTTGTCTGCAAATGCAGCTGGCGAAAATCGGGAGCAAATTGTTCTACCATTGGTCTTTGTTGCGTCACAATGACCTGGCAACATATCTTTAAAGGTTCACTTCAAGTTACCAGTGTTGCCAGTTGTGCTATTTTCCGCCACATTTGGCTATTTCTTGATTTGGTTGGCGGGTAAAATTTGCGTTTGGCGGGTGGCGTGTTTTTTGGCTATTTTCGAAATATTTAGGAGGAAAATTTGGCGATTTTCGTGCGAGACTTAGACCAGTGTTTGGTTCATAAAAAAGTTGTAAAATTCCACTTATTGTTGCTTCCGGCCGCCAAAGTCATTGTTTCTGAATGTGTAAGGTTGTTTATACCATTTCCGGTTGCTTCAGTCCAATGGAAACCCTGTGTTTGGTTAGGCTTCAGTGATCAGCTCGTCCCACGACAGATCGATGTTGCAGAGGTGGCCGGAGTCACTTTTTCAGACTCCTACTCCGCGCCTGTTCCAAAATTTTTGAATCCGGGTCCGGCTATTCTTCAAATTTGAGAATCCGACTCCTGTTCAGACTCCGGCTACAATCATCGATCCAACCGTCATTTACCCATGTTTTCACCTAAGAAATGACCGCACAGACTCCTGCTACTGCCGAAATGGAAGTGACTCCGGATCCGGCTCCGAAAGAAATACGCAGAATCCTGCCGGAGTCGACTCCGGCAATCCGGATCCGGTCCCACCTCTGCGATGTTGTAGACGCATGCTGGACTGCATTAAACCAATCTACTCTGAGAATGGACGCTGTGGAAAGTCCTAATCCTAAGTTGCTTAAATACTGATAAGATTCTTCCAGAGAACATGGCGAGCCTATCAGTTTTAACAGCTTTATTTTCGATGTTTTATTAAAAGATAAACTGAAGACTGAGACGTTTTTGCCCATTTTTCGTTAGAAAATCAAAACAAGGATATTGGTCAAAGCAGGGGTCACCAACGCGGTGCCAGCGGGCACCGGGTCGCCCGAAAGAACCAGGTAGGTCGCCCGCGGGCCTGTTCTGAAAATAACATTAGCATGATCAATGTTTTCACATTAACGAATATCAATACTAAAATAGTTGAAAGTAAATTGAGCAAAGTGTGTATCAACCTGCTAGCCCTTCGCATTAATCGGCACACAAGAAGCAACTCGCAGTTTAAAAAATGGTGACCACTCTCCTGGTTTAGAGTTGCAAACCACTATATGTACAGATTGTTTTGCGAAACATTCGATTTTGGATAACGTTGTACAATTTACTGGAATTGAGTCATCATCACCTTATTGATGCCAGGTCTCCAGCTTAGTTTGTTCTAAAACACTGAGATGTTCTTAGTTGCTTCTGGTGTTGATGTTATTGTTGATAAAGAAGAAGTGGCCTCAGGTTTCAAAGAATGTGTCCGGATGAACGGTTTTAAACCATGGATTCGAAAAGTATAAAGTAATGCTGAGAAAAAGCTTAGTGCAAGTTTTGTCGCTGCGAAATCGGAGCACATCGATCAGATTAAAATAGCCATTATGCTTTTAACAACAGCGTCATGCCGTTCCCCATTATACCACCATATGGCAACATGGTGACTTGTTTAACTTTGGTTTTCAATAAAGTTCTGACAGCAGTAATCAGTTGTTTCGGTTTGCATTGTAAATAGTTTTGACAATTGCAGAGGCTGTGTATACATGTTATAAACTTTACGTAAGGTGCGATGATATGTACACCATGTACAGCCACTGCCTTTACAAATTGGTTTTGCAAAGATTGCATGGTTCCTAAATGCGCCAGAGACTAATTGTTTACAGTTCATGGAATTGACACACTGAACTTTTCAGTGATTTTTAATGTTTTGCTTTAGTTTTCAGACATGGCTATTTTTGGCTAGAGGTTTTTGCCAACTTTGGCTACTTTTGGCTAATTTTTGTGTGAAATTTGGCTATAAAACTTTTTGAATCTGGCAACACTGCAAGTTACGGTAGTAGCCGTTTTGCCTCATTTTATGTAACTGCTGAACGCAGGCATCTTGAATGCAGCGAGACGCCATTGGTATAAATAAACGTACGGTAAGCCACGTACGTTAATTTCTACCAATGGTGTGCGAACTGCGACATATTTTATGTGGCTCTTCTGGATAAATAGCAATATATAAAATTGACAGAGAGTTGTTGCCTCATATTTAAAGTTTGTTTCATTTATCAATGTGTTTACGCGAGCTCGTAAGGCAGAGGCGGATCCAGTCAGTAAACTTAGGGGAGGCGATTTCAGTAATATTTGCTAGCCAAGTCTCATACAGGCTTCGCTACTGTAGGAGAGATGAAGTATACTTCACAACACTGCTGTGACAAAACAATGGACAGCAAAATGGCCTTATATCGCAAATGTTGTTTTCAGGATTGTAAAAAATTATGGCGAATAAAGTTATTTCCGCAGGTTTCAGGGCAATCGCCCCCCTGGATCCGCCCCTGCCATAAGGTTAGTTACCAGAGAGTCTACACGATTTGATAACAAAGATAGTGAACATAAAGTTCAAGGTAGGCTACTTAAGTTCCCAGAAGAAAATTCCATTTTTTCAAAGACGCATATTGCCAAAAGCATTCTGTCATTTTCCCAATGTCATAATATGAATGAATGCTTTTCCCGAAGAGGCATTTTGCAGGACCACAAAGTGGAAGAATACGAAAATAAATTGTAACACTACTGGAGGAGCTCCAAGCCAGACTTGACCATTTCCAAGAGTTAAACCATGCTTTGCATTCCTTGTAAATCCATTCATCGGTAATGTAGTCACTGATGGCTATCCAGTTCGCCAACCGTTTCTCACAAACTTGTCTGCTGCAAAAACGAAATTGACTGGCTCTAAAAAACTTTAGTCAAAACCACTCTACAGTTAATTTCTGGTAAGAGGTTCCAGAAAGTACCCACAATTTAAAAGACCTGTCTACAGCTCATTTCTGTATACAGCATTAGATATTGCTGTGACTTTTTTCTCTGCAATGAAGTTCGTAAAATCAAACCATCGTGCAACCCTAAAAATGAACACTTAGGAGAATTAATTCGTACAGCTTTAACAACGTATTGTCCAGATTTTCGTGGACTACAAAATCAAACAAAAACTTAATAGTGACAATACTGTACATCATTTCATGCAGTGGCGGATCCAGGGGGGCAGTTTGGGGCAACTTCCCCCCAAAAGTCTGTGGCGCCCCTTGAATGGCGCCCCTTTGCCATATATGCGCTCCGTTTGGTGCCCATGGAAGTGGAAACAGAGATAAAAAATATTCCAAAAAAAATATTGTTTTTCGCTTGGTCAAACGTCAGGATTTACTTGCCGGACTTTACGCAACCTCTTTTCGAATAGCGTGAACAACGCTATAGTTTCGTAATAGTAGCACTGTTTTCTTAATTATAAGCGCAGTCGCTTTCACTTAACGCAGTTCTCGGCTTGCCGCTGGACTGGACGGAATTGGTCTGTTTTTTTGCGAGTTTATTTCTTTGATGCCTGATGACAGCCTCGAAAGGAAAGGCAGCAGTAAAATAAGAATGTAATATGGAAAAATTATGACTGACTCAAGATTTATGTCTGCATCGTGGGTTTGCAGTATAAAAGTGAGTGGATGAGTTCCTTGACGGAACTAAGGACCTCATTAAACCATAATGCAGCGTGCAAAAAGCTATAGATGAATACATTAGGAAAAAACTTGCCGCTATGTGACAAAAATGTATTGAACGTGCTCGATTAGCTCAAATAATTATGACCTAACTATGCAATAACTATGCAGTTGTGCAACTCCTCCCTCCGTGTACATGGACAACGCAGAGAAGTATTGAATTGCTGCTTGGGGCGTAACTACGTTAGATGGCACCCGGGGCAAGAAGCAAATTTGGCGCCCCCATGTTCGAACCTGAGGTGTTTCGGAAGCAAATGTATAGCATTGAAGTAGGAGTAGCCTACTGTACTTGTGCCATTGTTAGGTCTTTTCGGCGCCCCATGCAGTCATTCGGCGCCCTCATAGTCTTTGGACGTCTGGAGAATTGTGCCGTTCGCCCCCCGTCGTTACGCCCTGATTACTGCGTGCAACGACGCGCCTCAACAAACCATGGTACTCAGTTCTAACCAGAGGCATGCGGAATCTTTGGCTTTGGGGGGGATTTTCAATTTGCTCTAATTTTTGCGCCCACTGTGGGGAAAACGAATAGGAAAGTTTTGCAGGGCGATGATTCTGCTTAAGCAACTTGCCCAAACATATCGGGAAGTTTTTCCTGAAAGTTTTTTGATCGTCCCGAATCTTCCTCCCACCTCGTACGCCTATAGCTCTAACGCAGTTTAGCAAAATACAAAATATTAGCTATCTACAACCTGGATTGAATAATTGATTTTACGCGGTGATAACAATTTTTGCTCAACATCTGAATATTTGCAGTCCAAAATTTGGGAATGACGGCGCCTTTCGCCGCCACTTGACTACGCGTCAGGCAACAGTGACTGATGGCTGTGTGGTTTTGAACCTTTTGTTGCAATTGCAAACCCGTAGGCAACTCACGCTAGCCACGAAAAGACAAATATGGCATGGTTAGCGAAATCTATAACCGACAGAAAAATGCTTAGCTTTAATTGGTTGTTAGATCATTCCGCTTATATCATATAAATGTGAGCAGAAAAGCAATATTTTGGTGAAAACTTAACCTTTTTACTGGTGACTGTGGTGTTGGCGAAGGTTCGTGATTTTAAAATGGTGGTAGAATGATTCTCATCTGTGATTTCTGGCCTGGATGGATAGAAGCAGATCCATCGCCAGATCAACAGCATTAGGGGTGGCTTTGAGCTTCTTCCGGGGCTTCGTAATAGTATACAACGAATTTAAAAATGACTTCATGGTGAAACTAGAGCTTGACTTTGGAGGTATTGAATGTGAATTTTTGGGGTTCAGCCCGCTTCTTTCCACTTCTGTTGAACAGTGTCACAACTTTTTTTAATGACCTGGTCTAGTGGGATTGATGTTTTTTTTCACATCAGCAATCCAATGTCGAAAAACGTGAAACGGTATTTAACACATGATTGAAAATCTACCCTTATAAGTGGCGTTAAACGTATTTTAGGGCAATATGCTATGGACCTATAATGCGATTATGAGATCGTTTTTCACGATAGCCAGCAGAGCTAGCTACCTAAAATGGGAGTAGTGTCCTGGCAAATGCTTTTCATTCACGTTTTGCTTTTGAATTGTCCCTTCAGCAATAAATAAGTTTTTCATGTACATGTAAACGCACAAGCTTCGCTTGGAAAGGTGATCTTCATTTAGCTTTTTATTAGAGTCCTATCGTGAGACATGAGTTGTCACTTCCAAGTCTAAGAAGAACCGTTATACTTCTAACCAGGTCGGGATTGCGTTTCAGACACTGTTCTTCACTGATGTCGCTACGGATAGCTAAAACAGTGGCAAACGCTTGAGCGCAGCATGCTTCACACCTTTTAAATACATTTTGTAGATATTCGAGATATGTGTAACTTGTGAAAAATGAGGCCCACTGTTTGGGACCTGTTTGAAACGTTTTCGGGATTGTATAAAGTGCTTTCAAACTGTGGTTTATGTCCTGCGAAATCGCATAGTTCGACCAACAAAAGTAGCCACTTTTTGGCCTACAAAAGGTGACTATTTTTGTGTGACACGCAACGATTGTCCAAACAACCTTTGGTATTGCCCCCTCAAACGCCTGGTATGGATCCACCACTGATTTAATGTAAAACTTGCATTGTTTACCTAATTGTGTAGACACTACAAACTGGTTTTGCGACTAGCTGGCGTGTTTGGTTTTCTGCAAATGACTCTTGCATTGAACAAGTTTGCCCAATCCTGATTTATACTATGTATAAAGAAGATGAGTGAAAAAGAAGCATTGCCGCCAACAAAGCGCCATTTTTTGCAATTAATGCTGCCTCTGAAGTGCGCAACTGCACTGTACCACCAGACCATTTGCGCAGTGAAATCTCATACCTCGCACTTGCAACATTCCAAAACATTGGAAAAACAATAAACCAAAGGACGCTATTTCAATTAAATATGTATTTTGTTCGTATTTTGATAAAATTTTTGCTTATTCCAATAATTCACAAACTTTGTAATTAATTTAGAACGCTGCTAACTCAGTCGCAGAATATCCATGTTCACTCAAACAAACATTTTCTTAGTGCAAAATTTTCTTAGAGGGAAAACACTGTATGCAACTGTTGCCGTAACATTAGGCATTTTCTTTGTTGTGTGTAGAAAGGGTGAAGCGTTTTGTGTACGTCCATTTGCGTTGCATTGTCAACAACATGAAAAGGATAAGCAAAATGTCGTCTTTGCCTCTCCCCTGGAAAAACTTCTGCGGACTCCCATGCTATCTTGCCATTAGGCTAGTGGGGACCTAACTAGATAACCACCTGGTTATATTAGGAACCCCGAGATGATGCAAAAGTGATTTTGATTATGTTTCTATTCTATGAGTTTGCTTGTTTATCTTATCTTGTTTATTTTTGTGAGTTTTTTGTGTGTGTTTGTTTCCGGAATAAATGAATGAATGAATGAATATAAGCAGAGATGAGATTTTTGCGAAGAGTTCACGATGTGGCACTTCGTGACAAAGTGCGCAGCTGTGGAATTTGTAAACCCTGAATGTCGATTCACCTTTCCGAATAAGGAAATCTTAGCTATGTTGGAGGGTCGTGCAACCCAGAACCGTCGCCAGAAAGTTTTCAATAGGGGGACTTTGCGTTTCTGCGGGGGCCTTTGGGTTTGTCCGGGGGGGGCTTGACATCGCAAAATTGACAAAAACTCAACTGATTATAGTGTTTCTTGTTTCAATTTGGGAGGGCTTGAAGCTTTGTCTGGGGAGGCTAAGCCCCCAAAAGCCCCCCGTGGTGACGGGACTGGTGTAACTAGAATAACCAAAAAAATGGTAAGGCGAGTCCTGTTGGCTATGCTCACGGGAAAGCGGCCCAGAATTCGACCAAGGACCAGGTGGTTTGATTACATCTCCGACCTTGCTTGGTCCCGTCTCGGTGTGGTGCCAGCAGAATTATCGGTGATTGCTGAAAACCGTGAGGTATTTCGAGTCCTGCTAGGGCTGCTGTCCCCGCGACACTCCCCAGAGGAAGGGCTGGTATGAAATTGAATAAATACAATCAACTGCACATCAATTGCAAGTCTAGGCTTGTCACTGCTTGTTCTATCTTTGCAAAAAGCTGCCGTAATCATTTTCGATACGAAAGATTGCGAAACTAATTTCAGCTGTTTTTTTCAGTTGGAGGAGGTGGAGGTGAGGAACATTGCATCAAAATGAGTCGTTCCGATGTCGATCATCAATACTCCATTTTCTACGTTTGTCCAAACAACAACATTTCACAGCACCTTTGTGAAATAGCAAATGGTCGTCTCATTGAAGAATGGTATCAGGATGTCAACATTTTTAAAGTAACATCAGAAAGTAAAGAGAGACAACCCTGGGCTATGAAAATGCAAGTGGACGATTGCGATGCTTCGTGGCAAAGGGATTACCTCAAAAAAAATTATTATTGCAACTACACTTCAGGCAACGCTTGGAAAAGATATACTAAAAATGGGCTTGTGAGTCCAATCTCACTTTTAACTGTGATTTGGTTGATGGCAGTGGTCGCAACTGTAGGAAACCTGGTTGTAATTGCATTCAATTCAAGCATATTGCTAAAACAATACGATTTATTTTCTGAAGTACAGAAAATACATTATACCATGCTGATCAACCTTGCTGTAGCAGATTTTCTGGTCGGAATTCATCTTTCATGTGTTGCTGTAATTGCTGTAATATTTCCGGGTTCTACTGGCAGATCGATGGTACTTTCGCTTTGGCCTCTTTGCGACATAATGGGAGTAATAAGTACAATATCAAGTGAGATTTCCGTGAGTGTGTTGGTCTTAATTACGTCTTTTCGGCTATACAGCGTTTTGTGGCCATACAAACCTGTAAATGTAAAAGCTGGATTGCTTTCGATTATGGTTTGCTGGCTGTTTTGGTTTTGCATTGCTTGCATACCTCTGATAAATGCAGAGAATAATGATTTCATGGTTATTGGAGCTTGCATGGAGGGAAGATTTCCTATAGTGCTGCAGTACGAGCAATCCACCAATTTAGTAAAAACATTTTTGAATGATCTCGATTTCCATTGCACAAATATTACAAACCAGCGTTTTCAGTTGTCTTCGAAATTCCGTGGAAAAATGCATTTCGATGTGGCACGACATTTGAAACTGGTTAACTCCGGGGCATGGCGCATAAACTACTACAGTCGACAAACACTCTGCACGAACAAGTATTTCTTCGAAGGGGAAGATCCGTATTTTGCCACCTCCATATTGATAATGCTGTACAATTTTGCTTCATTCGTATACTTGTTCATAGCTTACATTTTCATTTGCTTGAAAACAACCACGGTTGGTTCGTGTTTGTCGTGCTTCAATAATCCTGGTCGTAGCAGTGAGTCTGGAGCAAGAAGTAGCGAAAACAGACGTTTGCAGAGAAAGATTGTACTCATCATCGCAACCGACTTTCTCTGTTGGATTCCAATCTGCTTCATCTCATTCTGGTTCACAATCAAAACTGCTGACCTTTCAAATCCAGACACCTGCAAGTTCTACGTTGAAAACAAAGCGTCCTTTGATGCATTCNCGTCAGTGANGGTACCAATCAACAGTGCCATAAATCCTCTGCTCTATTCTTCAAGTATTATTGATTTCCTCAAAATAAAGTTTTGGAATGGACCACGCCAGGATAATGTCATTAAGAACAAGAAATCTTTGCATGCAACTCAAGAGCTTTTTTGCAAGCGTTCAAAGAATTGAGGCTATTCTTTGACAAATTTTTATCCAGCTGCTGTTACGGTGTTTTACACAAACAAACGTTCATCAGGCTACTATTCGTTTAAGTTTTATGTAAAGCAACCACAACTTCGAGTGTGTTTTGTGTAGTGAATGAATTTCTGGGCATGTTTATAACTTTGACATAATTACCGTTAAAATACTGCTAATCGTTGTATAAAAAATGATCAGACTATTAGATGTATATTCACATAGTTTTACATCCTCAGTCGATTTTAAAATGCAATCCATTTTCTTGCTTATGTATTGGTGTATTGGCTGTTTATGTTCAATGTCGTTGCTTGTACTGAAGTCTTGTTTTTGCTTTTGATCTTACTTTCACTCTCGTTTTTGCAAAAACTAGGGCGATTTTGGGTCTTAATCAATGATGTTTCTCTTGATATTTATGATGCAGATATTGATGACCAGGCAGAAATCTAATGAGGCAGAAAAATAACTTTTATTGTGCGGTCTCGGCGAAAACCTATACCTGGCAGGATATATTTTGCTGTGTTCCTATTGAAAAAAGAAAAGTAAGCAAAAACATGCGGTGAAATGAACGTACTGCATTACATGTCAAAATGCCGTCATATGGATTTAATAACATGGAGGTCAGGAATTTTGTGTATTTCTTAACTGCTTTTTTGTCAATAATAAAAAATAGCATTGAAAGCAGTGGCTTACTGAACTATGGAGTTAATTTAGATGTGGCTATTTTGCCACACTAAATGAAATTGAGGTGCGATATGTGTAGCTTTTCATAAATATGGCGAGAGTTTATAATAAGGCATGCAAAATAACATACGACATATGCGATTTTGCGAGAAAAAAGTTTTACGGGTTTTATCGTAAGCAAATGAATCTATCCGGGAACAACTTCATACATAATTATAAATGTATATTTATTGAAAACTATACTCTTCATCAGAAACCTCGGCAGTTATAAATTATATTTCAGAGATATTTGGCCCATACATTCCTTTTCAAACTGCGAAATCTCTCACTTTCAACTCATTTTGCAAGAAAGGCAATAGTTGTTCAACAAATACATTTTTTTTCAAATTTCATTTTTTTAATATGCTCGACCAAAATTTACAAGGAAATTATAATTTTGAAGAAAGTTTAGCAAGTAATGGCATTTGGTTGGAATATGTTCGAAGACGTAATGTCCATTGATTCGAACCTTGAGTATTTCCGAAAATCGTAGTGAGATTTTTTAGTCTTGTACTTCCCCGGAATAATTCTTTTGTCAAAGCATTTTGGCCATTGATTGCGAAGTCTTTGCAATCAATAATCGGTTGCCCAAAACACGCGTTTAACCACCCACACATACACTTCCACATCTGCAAGTCACGCATTCGGCAAAGCAGAACTGCATCGGTCGAGATTTGTGTTTCACTCAGGTTCATCAAGTTGCTGGCAATCTGAGAAGTTCTTAACGTAACTATTACAACAGAAGATTGGGTTGAGTGGTCTGCTGATCGGGACAAAGATCGTTGTGAATATAGACAAAAGACAAAGGTGAACCATGACAAATTTGCAATTTTCCAGAAATGAAGGACCGCAAGCTCGGGTCAGCTGCCGTAACAATGCAATCGATAAATCGGAACTTAGGTCAAGACGTCGGTGGTATTGATCACAAAGAAGCTTTCTCTGCATGAGTGTGTTCTCATTCTCTGTTGCACGAGTAAATGCACACAGCAAGCAAAATATAATTGATGTTGCCTTGAAGACAGTGATTTAGTCGAAACCGCAAACTCCAAGACTGATACTTGGTCCAAACGTCAAAACCGACATTGAGTCATAAAAGCCGAGGAACAGACCGACACCGAGACTTGACATTTCTCTGCTGATATCTGAAGGTGACTCCTTGATTAATTGCTGCAATGAGGTATCTGGCAATTTATCAAGATTTTAAAAGTTTTCAATTTTACGCGAATTTCCAAACACCGAAAAATTTCATCGACAATTTCCTACTAGGAAATTGCAAGCTCAAAACTGTTGTCCAATTTATTTTTTCATTGCAGAAATGCATATCACATAAAAAGGATTCTCACTTTCAGACGTTCGGCGCATTTTTCAGCTAGAAAATGGAGAGTTAACCACTTTAACCTTTTAAGTTGGTTGCCATGCTGTAACTATTTTGGTTTGAGTCAGAGAATTTGGTAATTCCACTGTTCATAAAAACAGCCACCACCAGCCCTTCCGTGTTAGGACAGGAGTCAATGTCCTTTCGAAGGTCTCGTGTTCCGCCGTCCCGAGCTTTGAAGTATCTTATTTTAAGAATGCGGGAAAGATTTTTCACATTTTTAGTTTTTACCAATGAAGATTAAGCTAAAGAAGTGTTTTGAGCTCGGTAGCGTAGGCAAGCTACCGTAGGTAAAGTGGTTGAAGTAGCCTCTCTTTCAGTAAAAGTTGCTTTCAATCCTACGATTTGCTGCCCAGGTATTTCTTCGTCTAGCGGTCCTACTGATGAAATTACATAATTTGAAAGTAGTTTCTACTACTAACCGATTTCACGTTTCTTCACGATTTTGGTTTATTTTAACATTTGATTGTGTGAGGAATAGGCTGACTGTTTGCATTGTTTAATTAAATTTATTCCCCGCATAGCTTGTGTTCTTGCTTGCTATTGAACATAACTTTACTAGTTTTTGTAGCGCTACATCTTTCCACATTATTTTGTTCTCACTGTGACGGAGCATCGCGTCACATGCCCAAAGGGCGCAGGCAAGAAGTGCTAAAAACGGCAGCTATGCACAAGCAACAATAGAGTGAACCTGGTCGAACCGTGAATCCCTATTATTACTTGCCAGTTACACTGGTNAAAATGGTGTTGCTGTCGTTGCGCGTTCGAATCTCNCACGAAAAACCGCAACTAGATAACATAACAAGAAAACTTTTGGGTTTCTCCAAAGAATAAAAGTTACAGGTGACAAACCTTGAAATGAAAAGGAAGTAGAAAATGCAATTTTAAAAATTTGAAAAGAGAAATACTAGGCAAGTTCAAGAAAGTAAAGGCAAAACCGTAAAGCGGATGTATTCATTTTGCGCAAAATTGTGTCACTTATTTTGCTTACAAACCAGAAGAATGTTCTTTCGGAGAAAGAGGCGTATATAGGTTCACGAGAGCTGATAAGCACACCACATTTTTGTCTGGTGTTTCCTATTACGAAGAAAGATGCTACACAATAATGAAACGGCTAAAGGAAAAACGATGACACAAGTTTTGGTATAGCGACTGTTCATAGGTATTGCATACAATGGCGCTGAATCCTGCTTGGTGATTAGACTGAGCATGTGCATGCTTCTCCTACACCTTGGTGTCATTTTATGTTTTGTTCTGGGGCGTGCTGTTGACATAAACAGTCTTGTTTTATTAAGCTAACGTTTTTTTTAACATTGGTGGGTAACAGACCCCTAATCCAACCTAATAAAAGTTACGGATCCCTCAAGAAGAAATGTTGCAATACATTATCGAAATTAGATTTTAATTATCGCTGTATTAATCGAGATGTCTGCAAAGCATATTAACCATTTAAATCACATTCACGGACACCTTAAACCAAATTGATGGACCCTTAGGGCAGTGGTTCTTTAACCTTTTCTCCACCACGTTCCCCTTGCGTAATTTTCATTTGGTTCACGGCCCCCCTACTTTAAGTAAGTTTGAAAACAAATGTATTTCTTGATAAATTTATTTAATTTTTTTTATTTTAAGGTTTTGTAACAGACACCAAGTCCACAGAGTATAAACACACACAGTCTGCACAATGCAGATGGATAAAAACAGACACAACAGAACAATTAATAGCGAGTTTGGAGGTAGAACAACAAGGTTACAGACACTTTCTTAACACTACTGTTCGCTAATCCGTAACACTCGGTACAACACTGTATCCAGAGTAGGACACTGAGTCCAACCCTGGTCAAGGCCAGGTAAAGTACGAAAGTATTGTGGCATGCACACGCCCTCCAACAAACGCTGCAACGTTCTGAGCACTCAGTCGCAAAGTAAAATGCAGTTGTATTGTTCAAAGAACAAGGACGAATATAAGCAATCTGTCTGCATCAAAGCGCGCAACCATAAGTTGTTAGACTTTCTGTATCGTTCGAGAAGGTGGCATATATTTTTTCACAATAAGGTCTCAAAGGCAGGAATGTTGCATTGAACCTGATGACGCCTAACACTCGCTCGACACGGCAGGTTGTATAGAACCCTGCACCCAAAATTATAGGCCACTGATTACTTGACAATTTTTGGCCAATATTTGGTGTAACATAATTTTGCAGCATCAGATGGAAAACGCTTTCATTTGAGCGACATTGCGCAAGAATTGCCGGTACTCACAAATATGCATGCTTAATTTGTTGCAGTTGCTTGTTTTAGGCTTATGCGAACTTTTGCAACTTCTTTGTTTCTTTTATTCACTCTGCATAGCTTTGCAACTGCACAGTGCACGCAACTTCGCAGAGTGAATACAGGCAAATACACCAATTGTATATCAGTTTAAAAACTGCTATAACCGCGTTTTCACATAAGATTCCAGAATCTCAAACCAAAACCATTCATACGTGAAAAACATAATACGGTTAAGCGCATAAACCGGATATTCCAATAGAAGTTTTTTTTATTTGCAGCCTTAAACACTTACTCCACGCCGCTTAATGTGAGTGAAAGACGCGGTTTCCGAGATTAAGCAGCTGAGTGTCGCCACTGGGATGGCCAGAAGGCAAAGTTACTATCTTTCTTTGGCCGAGAAGTCAATATAGTGGCCTGTAGCTGCCAAGCCGCATTTGAAAACTTCGTGTCACATTCAACAAGAGTGTGGCACAAGTGCTGTTGAATCTTCATAAATATACATTGTCGCGTCACAGAACACGGCGGCAGTCAGTGGTGTAGGAGGCGGGGGTTAAGGGGGTGCAAGGGCACCCCCAAAAGTTTTGATTTATTGAAAATCCGGGCAAAATCCCTGAAAATTTTTGCAAAATCCCTGAAAATCTGGGCAAAAATGGCACCCAACGTTTGCAGAAATATAAGTAAAGACAATTTTTTGGAGGTCATTTAAAAAAATGGTCGGCAAAAATTGCACGAAGTTTTGGGAAAATTTGGGCAAAAATCCTTTGTACCCCCAAAAATATGCTTGCTCCTACACCCAGTGGCGGCAGTACTGTAGAAAATTAGAAGCATGCAGGTGTACGGCTACATTGCCGAAAGCTAGTCGAATTACAGAAAGCCATAGCGGTATCCCACGCTTNGAGCAAGTGTATGCATCCATGTTTATCTGGAATTAGGCTAGCCACTCTGGGATGCAGCCTGCTACGTTAAAATTTTAGGTGCACCATGCTGTTCTCAAATGGGAGAACGGAACAGATGTTATTGTTAAAGGGACTTGGCATGCAGACTAAACAGACCCCTAGTTGCACCCCTGATATGTTTGTATGCAGGCTCGAATTTTCGCAAAATTTCCAGGAACTTAACCACGACTTTCATCTCTGCAGGAACTAAACCAAATAACATGTAGCGGCGTAAAATTAGCACTGGCGTAACGTTTGGAAGAGACACATTTCCGTTCAAAAACGTTCCATGTTGTAGAGCATGTAAGGGCTCGCGCCCCCTGGAAATTTCTTGTGCCCCCTGAGGGGCGCGGCCCCCGGTTAAGAACCACTGCCTTAGGGGTTCACGGACGCCAAGTTAAGATCACCTCTTTAACCAAAAGAACCCGAACAAATCAATTTGAATTAAGGTTTGGGAGTTGGAGTCGATGATTTTGCTTTTTGAAAGGAGTCGGAATCGGAGTCTGGATATTTATACTCCCTAAGTCAGACTCAGAGTCAGAGATTTTTAAAAATTTTGAGATTTTAAAAGTTCTTTGACTCCGCCTCCGGAAGAAGCAGTTCAAGCAGTGCAATTTGAAATAGACTATGAAGCGACCTTTAGTTATATCGTCAAAATGCTATTGTGATGCTTCGCTCACAGACAGGTGGTGATATTGTGGAGATCAAGCCAATGCGAAGATCACTGTTGTGCGCAGGGCCGGCGTTAGCAAGTACAAGGCCCGATTGGAAACACTTTTGCGGGGCCCCACTCAGTGGTGTATAGAAATTTTTGAGGCGTGCATCAAGGCCAGGGCGGGATTAAATGAACGCGAGGCCCCGGGCAANGTCGTGACCGCGAGGCCCCCTAAATGCTTAGCGCAACTGTGTAGCGTTTCAAAAGCCCTCGATGAAACTNCAAAAGCACTGGTAAAAAACGTCAAAACTGATACGATTTAGCACTTCAGAGATGATTGGGGGTGACCNTGTATGGCAGTTCGTATGTANTTAATTCAAACAGAAAGTTGTATCACAAAAAAACAATATATTTGTTGCCGTGACATTACACAACAATCTTTTTTGTCATACTGTAGACTCACTGCACGAAGTCTCGAGAAATGTTCAAGTCTCGAGTCTCGGTGTCGGTCTGTTCCTCGGGTTTTATGGCTCAATGTCGGTTTTGACGTTTGGACCAAGTATCAGTCTTGGAGGTTGCAGTTTCGACTAAATCAACATCTTCACTGCACAAATCGTCCATTCGCATATGTATTGAGGAAAGATATGTTTACACTCTTTCGCAGATCAAAAAGTACACCGTTTAGAAAAAATGTTCTCAACGAAATATCACGCAAAAGCAACTTGAACCGTACTACTTGACTGAAATTTTGCGATTGGAGCTTTACAGTATCGTTACACCTTTAACTGTTCCGTGACCTAGTGGACAACAGCACTTTGTTTGATCTAAGATTGACACCCTCACGCTCACGACAAGCACTTCGCAACTAATTGTTACGTCAGCGCATTATACATTAGTTGCAAAGGCGTTAGATAGCGAAGAACACTTGGTAACGAACTTACTGAAGTGACTCTGGTCTCTGTCACTCTGTCAATGTGTGCTTTTTGAAAAAAAGTTAACTACTAAAACTTTCATGACGGCGCAGATCATTGTCGGGGTTATATATAATTAAATGTTATTGTCTCTGTTGCCAATTGAAGAAAATGATGAAACAAGCGTTAGGACTGATCATTTGATTTCGATGTTTCCTTATATGCATACAAATTAAAAAAACAAATTTCAATTAGAGGAAGAGGGCACTAGGATTATATTTTTTGTGGGATTTTAGGTACCCTTGCAGTTCAAGATTGCATATAATTTCTTGGTTTAAAATGCACTCCTGCAATTAGTGAGAGATATCATCAACGGAGTATGTTATCAGCGTTTTGAAAAACCACTTGAGCAACAAAAAGGTCGTCCAAATGTATTTGCGTTGCAGAAAAAAATTTGGCAGAAGAACTATAATTAACTCAGTATTCGATTAGTTATCCTTTCAATTCGAATAAGTGCACTCATATGTTTTTGTTCGTGACACAAGCTTTCTGGGTTTTTGTTGTTCGAATATGTTTTTTTTTTATGTGCAATCTGGGTTTGTTTGAAATCACTGAATGGGAGCCCTGCATGTGACTGTTGAATACAGACATCTGGCAGGTAATGCAGCGAGACAGTGACACTGCTGATAGCGGTAAGCGACGTATAGATTTATACTGTGTGAAGAGAAGCTTGAGTAAATCTGTAGCAGTGCTTCCACAAGTTTGCAAAAATCCATTGTTAGTGTGAGACTGTGATCAACGTTCCCGAGTGAATAGCTTAATCAAACGACGCTTATGCAGGCTTCTTTTCGCACAGTATAAAAATACGTGGCTTGTTAGAATACGTCTATGCAGACTTGTGGAATACGTCTTCATCGCTAAGGTTTAGTTCTGACTTCTTAGTGAGCACTAAGTTCAAAGCTATATTTGCTGTGACGAGTTGTCGTAAGTCATCTGCTCAGCTTTTTTAAAGCTTGCGTGGTGTTCTAACTTTAGTAAGTTGTCCGATAGTCTTGTTAACATATAGTTCTACTTCTTGCTTGAAACAGTTTTGTGAGAGTGCCTAACTTTCTTATTTTTTCACCGCTCATGTTGGTCTGGCCTTGATTATTCTTAAAGTAGCCTATGACTTATTTAATGTATAATGGGAGTTTATGAAAAGAAAAAATATTTCCGATAACCGAAGTGCAGAAAACATTTCAAACAAAAGATTGAGAATTGAGGTTCAACCAGCACAGACTAATTGGGTAGAAAGAACAAAGCGTTTTGTGAACGTCTATTTGCATTGCATCGTCAGCAATCTGAAAAGAATAAGCAAATTTTCGATGTTGCCCCTCCTGGAAAAATTTCTGTGGACGCCCTTCGATGCACTGATTTTGATTCTTAGATCATGAAACGTGGTGCTGTTTGGTTCAATTCTTTTTGAGTCAATCACAAACGTTAAATGCCAAAGTTGTCAGTTTCCTTAACGTATATTCTAAACGCAGTAATCAAAATGCTCTACAATTTTGACGCGTGGTGAACAGCTTAAAAACATGAAAACCACTAAAGGAGCGTTTCGATATTCAAGCGTGAGGCCCCGGGAATTTGTCCGGTTTGCACAGTGGTTAACTGGGCCCAGATCAAGGCACAATGATGAAAATCGGTGATGTTAATA